>Ga0187892_10001872_pt1 | contig 45696 bp, 35 predicted proteins | sample MA1701073metaG_FD_139345 | JGI IMG/M metagenome (GOLD analysis project Ga0187892, IMG submission 139345) | Bio-ooze microbial communities from a basaltic lava cave in the Kipuka Kanohina Cave System on the Island of Hawaii, USA - MA170107-3 metaG ...
CACGAGGCCCATGTGCTGGCACGCCAATCCCGATGAGGAAACCACCGACTGGAGAGCCGTGTGCGGGAAAACCGCTCGCACGGTTCGGAGGGCGGGGAGACGCGAGTCTTCCCGACCCCTATCTCTGGCCGCAAGCGGCCGATTTTGGCTACGGCAGCTGACTAAAGCGGGCATGTTTTCCGGGTGGAGATATACATACATTGCAGCTGTAGGCAACCACATGAACGCTCCATCTCTCGTTTTTCTGCGCTGGCGTCTGTCAGCGGCGCTTTCCGAAGGGCGATACCTGACCCGATAAGATTAATAGGTTTGGTGTGCTCTACTGCGTGGCCGCATTACCAATTCGCTCTGGCAAGCCGCTCAAACGGCCGGGTTGTCGGAGAAGGTGGTTATGGAACTGGTAAAGCTGTTCGCTTGGGATATCGATTTCGCGCTGGATATTCGTAAGGGCGACAGTTTCGCCGTGATATTCGAGCAATATCGAAAAGACGGAGTACGAATCGAGGATGGAAGCATCCTAGCGGCGGAATTTGTGAATCAGAACAGGCGGTATCGCGCCATACGGTTTAAGGACGACACGGGGCACGACGAATACTACACCGAGGAAGGAAAAAGCCCGCGCAAAGCCTTTTTGCGAACCCCGGTCAACTTCGCGCGCATCAGTTCCTATTTCAACCTCAAACGCCGGCATCCCATCTTAAATAGGATACGCGTTCACCGAGGAGTTGATTATGCCGCCCCGCAGGGTACGCCTGTTAAAGCCACCGGCGATGGTAAGGTTATGTTTGTGGGCGTTAATGGCGGCTATGGCAAGACCGTTGTGCTGCAACCTGGCGAAAAATACAGTACCCTCTACGCACATCTATCGCGTTTTGCAACTGGAATTCGTAGAGGCAAGACGGTACGGCAAGGAGAATTAATCGGCCTCGTGGGACGCACCGGCCTGGCGACGGGCCTCATCTTCACTATGAGTTCCGCGTTAACGGCGTGCACCAAAATCCCCTGACGGCGAAGCTTCCTAAGACGGTCCCACTTTCCCGTGCTCAGCTAAGTCACACACCGCCCCCGTCCTCGCCAAGCTCGATGAGATCGCAGATGAGCTAGCCAAAGGACGCCCATCGATAACCCAAGAGCTTACCGATCATCAACTACTCGCCATGGCAGAAAGGGTCCCTGCTTCCGTTCCCCGCTAATCGTCACCGGAAGAGCAGCGTTCCCCGCGTCGCTCCAATCCAGATACAGCGTCTATGAATCCACGTCGATCGAGTTTTTGGACAGAACGGGGATTGGCCACCACAAACGGTAATGGTGCCTTATGCTAGCCGAGGATCCCTATGGCGTTACGCTCGCGCGTTCACCCGCGCCGACTGTTGCGCTTGCGATGCAGGGTTACACCGACCACAGCGATCAATACCAAGGGCACCCCAACCCAAAGCAACTCGCTGCCGATCACGACAAGCCCACATCGGGAGAAAAACGCGTGGATCCCAATCGGAGGCACCTTCAGTGGTCGCCAAGGGAGGAAATATCGCTCGTTATCCCAGGGGGCGAAGAAAGCTACCCCCAGCCCTGCATCGGTCATGGCGTCTAATACACCGTGGGAAACGGTACACAAGAAGAAATATAGAAATAACGTGAGGCCGGCACCCCTTTCTTCGTACGCGTAGCGCAACATAGTCACGAGCAATCCACTCCACAGCGCGGCGAAGGCAAGGGAGTGCGTGAACCCCCGGTGGCCCATGACATGGGCGTAGGGGATCCCCCAAAGAAACCCAATAACATCCAGATCCGGTAGCACGGAGCAGAGCGCACCCAACGACCAGAAGCGTCGGGGCAGCGCTTGATGGGAGAACACCGCTCCGATGACGACGGCGGAACCGATGTGGGCAAACGCTGAGGCCATACCGTTAGACTCACTGGCTCATGGCGGTACCAAGAGGTAAGTCAATAGCCGTGCTACTTACACGGACAAAGCTTGCCCTCGTCTTGCAAATCGATGACCGTCTTTGCACTGGCCTTCTTTGAGTGAGGCGGTCGAACCAAGCAGCCAGGTCGGACACGCCGCTGGCCGTTCGCATCGTGTTTGCTTGTGTCTGCTTTCATACGAGTATTCTCTCCCGAAACCGGACAGTCCTTAGGGCGAACCCCAAGCTGGGCCAGAGCCGCCGACCGCGACCGGGAACGAAGCAGGCCGCAGACAACTTGCCACAACAGCCTTCCAAGCTCCCAAGCGACGGGGCCTATCCCGCAATCGCAACCGTCGCCTGTGGAGCGCTATTGCAAGCTATTGCTTTAAACTGATTCTTTTCGACGCTTAGGGTGAGCAAGGATTCTTTGTCCCCTGCTCGCATGCGAACGCCCCGTATGCGCAACAAGATGGATTTTCTTATTTTAGATCAGTTGGATAGAGAATATCGAGCAACGGGAGTGAGCAGTAGAGCGGTATCCAGCAAAAGGCGAACCGCCACGGAAGAAATCAGTACAACTGATTGATTTTATAGACTGATGGGCCCGGCAGGACTCGAACCTGAGACCAAGGGATTATGAGTCTCATGCACATTTCAATAATAGCAACGAATTAGAGCCTTTGATTTTGGGAAATAGTGCCAGTTTAGGCCCTTGATTTCGCAAGATCCCAAAGTTCATTTTGGGAATCCGCGTTTAGCCTGGTCTGCCCCCCTCTATGATACTGTGTCAGAGGCATAGTTATCTAAACTCAAGGCGGGCGGGGTACGCTTGTTTCCGCCGAGAAAAGCAATCGTTTGGAATCATACGGTTATAAATCCAACCAGACGGCAAACTTTTTTATATGTTTTGATTTGTTATTCAAGAGGTTAGATTAACCTAGGTCACAGACTCTTAATCAGTCGGTTGGAGGTTCGAGTCCTGCACGGCCCACCATGGATCATCATTTTTAAGGGTGCTTACCGCCTCGAAACACGAATCGTCATCGCTCCAAAACAAAGCCATTCGCGTTCGGCTCGGGGCATATCCCGAAGCGTTGCATCAATATTGCGAGATCATCCCAAGCGCTCATTGTGGTGGGGGACTTGGTGCTAACCGCTAAAATGGTCGAATCAAGCGCTGCTGGTGGTCATGAAGCGCGCTGGCTAAACAGCCTGCCCAAAACGTTGTTTAAATATTCATGCGCGGCCTCGAGCTGGTTGTCGACCCCGCATTGAGCGCTGACTTCAGAAACGGCGATGTCCGGGGTGATGCCAACTCCATTCACCGGGTGACCCTGCGGTGTAAAATAATGATAAAAGGTCATCAGAAACGCGGAGCGTTTATCCAGCGCTACCAACGACTGAACGGTTCCCTTCCCGTAACTTCGCTCTCCCATAATGGTCGCGCGCTGATGATCCTGCAGCGCTCCGGCCATCACTTCAGAAGCTGATTTGGAAGCGCGGTTGATAAGAACGACTATCGGCGCTCCGCTTAATTCATCCCGTGCGCCTTCCGCAAGCTTAACCCGCCATATGATGCCATCCTTGCCGCGCTTCTGGTGCGACAGTCTCTCACCCGGTAGAAGACGCCCCATAATTTTCTTGACTTCGCCGAACCACCCTCCGGGGTTTCCTCGCAGATCGATAATGAGTCCTTGGAGCGGACCTGCTCGTTTTAAACCCTGAATGGCGTTCAAAAAGAGTTCACTTGCGCCAAATTCAAAATCGCGAACGCGAACGTAGGCGATTCTCTCGTCGAGAGGCCTGGAAATCACCCTCGAGTATTTAATTTCTGCCCTTTCGACCGTTACCTGGTACGTTTTTCCGAGACAGGGCCTCCATATCTTAAGCGTTATATTTGTTTTGCGACGCTCAAGTTTAGGCAAGCCGAGGGTGTTTGCGAGCGCGTCTTCCGGAATCGGCCTGCCGTTCGCGTGTGTAATGATATCCCCAAGACTAATACGCGCTTTCTCTGCCGGCGAATTCTCATATACCTGGGTCACCCGGAGCCCATTTTTGTCGCCGTGCGCGAGGTCAACTTCTATCCCGATCCCCGAGAAGGATCGTTTGTTACTTGGCTGTCGTTTCCTCTTTCTTTGCTTCTCCTCTTTGGCTTCCGAACGATCGCTGTTGATGCCTAAATAAGCCGAATGGCGGTCCAGCCCTTTAAACATCACCGGGATCAGTTTTTCGACCAGGGCTTCGCCGTCGAACTCTCCCATATAGTGCTTGTCCATATACATAGCGACGACACACACCTTGCGCAGCCACGTCGCACAGACAATCTCTTTGTTCTTATCCGCTACAAGCCCCGGTGAGGGTTCTGCTGTTTGGTACGAAATCGCCCGTGTTCTTTGAGATCCTTGCAACAGGTTCGGAGACACGTCTGCAGTTTTTGCTGGGTAGGCACAGCCTGGGATCGCCACAACGAAAACTGCAAGCAGTCCAACTAAGAGTTTGTCCATAGCTCACTTTCCTGGTACTGAGTTTCTTTATCTCCTCTCCCGTTTTATTCGACTCGCCTTCGTATGCCAAGGCATGATCCATGCCTACAGTCAAGACCGCTGAATGGTTGCTCGGATCAACACTTGAACACGCTTCTTTGTAGCGCAAAGGAAGCTGTCCGCTCAAATTAACCGAAACCAAACCCGTCTCAGAGAACTAAGCTTCGCGAGATGTCGAGGCCCGTATCCTGGGTAGCTGATTGGGCGGCCAATGGAAGACTTGACGCCCCGGACGAAGAATGCCGCAGTAGCTGAAAGGCTCCCTCGCTCAGCACAATTAGCGTCGACGTAATCCAGATGATTAAGAACGATTTGGGTAAGGCACACAATCCCACCATCAAACCTCCGAGAGCCGACAGCGCGATGATCTTTGGCCCCAGCGCCTTGCCGATGCGTTCGTGACTAGTAGTGCGTTTCTCGAATTCATTTACGTTTTTCCAGTCTTGAATTTGGCCTCGAAACGCTTAGGTCGTCATGTCTGCGAAAGAAGGTATCCAGGACCTACGCCGGTTTCCTGGATGCCAGCTTCCGCTGGCATGACGGTGGTTCTTCGATCTCAAATCGTAAACGTTTATAATGAAACGCACTACTAGTGATGGCCTCAGCGTGCGGCTAAGGCGCTTGCAGTTTCCCCGCCCGCCGCCAGACCTACCCCCTGTACCTTGAAAGCCTTCGGGCTTCGCTGTCTCTAGCCAGCTCGCCCAGCACAACAGGGCTCTCTTGTAGTATGATTCAGACGATGGCGGATGCCGTTATCACCATTTTCGGTGGCACAGGCTTTCTTGGAAGCGCGCTGGTGAAACGGCTGCTTACCGAAGGATACCGCGTGCGTGTGGCGGTGCGGGATCCGGACAAAGCGAAAACGTTGCTGGACGAGGAGCACAGTGGTCGCATCGAAGCGGTGAGTGCCGATGTGCGTGATCGAGGCTCCGTGGCTAAAGCCCTCACTGAGGCTGCTGCAGCCGTCAATGCCGTGGGCCATTATGTCGAGCACAAGGGCGCGAGCTTCCATGACATTCATGTGCGCGGTGCTGAGAACCTCGCGCGAGAAGCGAGCCGTGCCGGAGTGACACGCCTTATCCACCTCTCCGGGATCGGCGCTGAGCTGGGATCCGCGTCGCGCTACATACGCGCCCGTGCCGAAGGAGAGCTTGCGGTAAAAGACGCCTTTCCCGGCGCCACCCTGTTTCGCCTATCTGTGGTATTCGGCCCGGGTGATGCCTTGTTCCGTTCCTTAGCGAACATGGTCCGGCGCCTTCCGGCCATCCCGCTTTTCGGCCGTGGGGAAACGCTGCTGCAACCCGTGTATGTAATGGATGTTGCCGATGCGGCTGTCGCGGCCCTACAACGGACTGAGGCCAAGGGAATGCTTTATGAGCTGGGTGGGCCCAAGGCATACAGCTATCGCGCGCTGGTGGAATTCGTGGGCAAGGAGCTCCATCGAAAACGCGTGTTGATCCCCCTACCGTTTCTGTTTTGGGAAACGGCAGCGGCTTTGTTGGGGGTTATGCCGAGTCCGCCCTTGACGCGGGATCAGGTCGCGCTGCTGAAACAAGACAACATTGTAAATCCGAGTCGACCGGGTCTTAAGGACCTGGGCATAGAGCCGACGTCCCTCGAGAAGGTGGTGCCCTTGTATTTGGCGTGACGGAGGCTCAGGAAACAGCGAGGACGGCTTTGATCTGATCTGGCGTGAGCCGGGCAAACACAGCACAAATCATCTGGCACGGGCCGAGCTTGCGCAAACAGTAAATAGATTACTCGCTCACCGCCTCTTTAGTCGCAAAGGCGCTCGCAGCGCTTAACGACATTACCTGCTTTCGAGTGTTTACGCCTACGGCGCGCCAATCTTCGGGCTAAACAGGGTTTCGAATCGCCCGCTCTCCCTTTGTAAGCCACGGAAGCGTCTCCTAAACTCGGTCCGCACCGCATTTTGCCGTTTGACCAGCGTCTGCACCAAGAGATCGATGGCGTGCTGGTTCGCCTGGGTGAACTCGGGGCTACTGTCCATGGTTTGGCGAAAACCGAGCAAAACCTCCTGCTGCACCTGCAAGTCCTGATATTCACCCAGATTATCTTGTAGTTTTTTCAAGGGCTCTAGCAAATCTTCGATCGCATCGCCAGGGTAAAGGCTGTGGAAGAACTCCAGTAGATAACGCAGCTTTTTACAGGTCTTGCGAAGTTGGTGCAGCATAGGCGGGGCGCTGTCTTCACGGATCTGCTTACCTTCTTTCATCGCGCGGCGGTGAACGCGCCGAATGCGTTCATCGGCGACCTCCGCAATAGGGCGGGTCGCGTTTGCCAAGCTTGAGCGTTTCGGCACCTCGGTATCGAGCAACGCTAGCCAGTCTTGCTTAAGCTTTCTGTAGTGACTGGATCGCAATGCCCGAACCAAGTCCCGCTGCGCCAGATCCTTCTGCGCGCGAAGGTGGCCAAGCAAAGGCGTCAGATCCTCCTGGAATGTCGCGGGCAAGCTGGTCTTGAATCCGGCGAACTTAGAAAGGTACACATCCATGTCGCGCGCCGTCCCCGTCACCTGACCCAACCAGGCAAACTCAGCCCGGAAACGGCGCAAGCGCGGCTCTGGGAAAACCGATTTTACCTGTCCGAGCAAAGAGCGGGTGCGCCGGACGGCCACCCGGAAATCATGCAGGAATTCGGGGTCTAGATCGCGGCATATCCCATCTTCGTTCGCCGTCATCGTTTTTAGCAGGTGACGCAGAATCACCCGCACGGCGGCATCTGCCCTCTGGGCTTCCTCAAGCCGGATGTCCAGCTTGGAGGAGTAATCGCCGGGCTGCCTACTTACCGCTGCGAGATAGCGAATAAACGGATGCTGCGGCGTCGCGCTCAAATCGCTACAGACAAGGGCACGCCATCTCTCCAATACTTTCTCGTAACCACGAACTGCGCTCAGCCGCAGCCATGACCCCAAATCCGATGTGCCACGGTGCCCGCCGCGGGATCCCAAGCGCGCCTGGCAAACCTCCAGCTTGACTACGGTCTTGCCGTCTTTGTTCAGGATGCGGAACAGGCGCTCCCGGCAATCCACGCTCACTAGCGGAAGTAAGGCACGGCCATTGACCGCGCGGGCAACCAGAGCCCGCAAACGCGGATCGGCGATTTCATTCGCGAGCTTAGGACGAAACGCATGCGAGGGAGTGGTATAGCACCAGGGCTCGGCGAGAGAACACAGCCGCAACCGTAAATAGTCCTCCTGTCGCGCGCTGGCTAACACCATCCCGGCGTCATACAAACGCCAGTCAAAACTGTCCAGGTAGCTATATCTCATGTCGCGCACGGGTTCCTCGGCGATGGATGAATTCGCACGCAAGGTGGAGCGCAGTCGCTTAAGCGAACTATCCGGGGGCAATTTAAAAATTACACAGGATTCGCTTCCAAAAGGCCTCGTCGTCGCCATGGTGCAAGTTTAGTTTGTTCCATTAGAAATGAATGGGGATGCCGAGGATAAAGGGCAGGGACTCGAATAGGGCACTGACTAATTCGAAGTGCCCTGCGGTATAAGGAGTTGCCGCGCAGGTTCGAACAGATAACCGCTTGAAAAATGGAGCAAAGCAAATCGCTTTTTCGCTTTGTGATCCCACAAATTCCAGGGATGGAATTTTTCGAAATTCCCAACACCATTACACCCCGATCCTCCCTCCCCCCGCTCTCGTGATCGCAACAACCGCTGGGCGAGGAGGCCTTCCCGGCATGAAATCAGGCCAACGCGTTGCGGGTTGCTCGAAGGTCGAGGTTTTTGCAAAACCCGGATAGTGTTCTGTGCCATCCGCCCCTGGGTGTTGTATGGACAAGAACAGGGTCTCGTCATCCGGCGTAAAGCAAGGCCCGCAAACTTCCGCCCCGACAGGGGCGCGGAGGAACATCTTTCCTTTACCTCGGAGCGAGCCCTCGGCGCACAATCCCCACAGGCCATCGGCGGTACCGGAAGCGGCGGGCCATTCTGCGCCCTGATCGGTGGCTATCCACAAACGCCCCGCGTGGTCCACCGCCAGAGTATCGGGGCAGCTAAACCACCCCTCCCTGCTGGTCTCGGGATGCCAGCTCGCCGCTGTCGGATATTGCGCCGGATCGCCGCAGCGTACGACGATGTCCCAGCGGTAATGCTGGGCCGCGTGATCACCCCCTGGAGGTCTCAATTCGATGATGTGTCCCCATCGGTTGTGCGCCCGGGGGTTGGCGCTATCCGTTTGCGCCACCAGCCTCTTGCTGTTATTAGTCAAGCTCAGGAAAACGCAGTGGCTGCGCGGGTTCACGTCTACGCCCTCCGGTCTATCCATAGGCGTGGCTCCGACGATATCGGCCGCACGCCGTGTTTCAAGCAATACATCGGCTTGGGTCTCGAATCCCTGTTCCTTAGTAAGTCCCAGCTCTCCCCAACGCAGCGGAAGCCATTGCAGAGCCCCGTCCTCGCTGAATCTCGCAACCCACAGCGTACCTCGGTCTAAGAGATCTTGGTTTGAACCCGGCGCACTTTTTTCGAAACGATCCCTAGAGACGAAGCGATAAAGATACTCGAACGCCTCGTCGTCCCCCATATAGACCACCACGCACCCATCGGCGTTGATCACGCACTTTGCCCCCTCGTGCTTGAACCGCCCTAGGGCCGTGCGCTTAACCGGGACACTATCGCGCCTGAAGGGATCGACTTCCACGATCCAGCCAAAGCGATTCGCTTCCAGGGGCTCCCGATTGATGTGCCATCGGGGATCGGACTCGCCCCACAGGTAGCTTTGTTTTGGCACTCCGTAACGGGTGTAATTTCTTGCCTCCGGGTGTCCTCGTAAGGACCCCGAAAAATACTGATCGAAGTTCTCCTCCGCCATCAAATAAGTCCCCCACGGCGTTGCGCCTCCGGCGCAATCGTTGATCGTACCGATCACCCAGGTGCCGCTCGGATCATCCTGTGTCTTCATCCGTGGATGAGCGGCTAACGGGCCGCCAATGCGCATGCCTGTCTCATGCGCGGTGATCCGCCTGGCATAGGGGCTGTCGGCCACGATGTGCCAAGCCTCTGCAACGCGCCTGACTTCGATGATGGAAGCACCATGGGCGGCCATCTCGGTGTTTGCCCGATCGCGCTTAGCCTGCGCGGAAGCTCCTGTGCTCCACCGCGGAAACATGAGCTCCTCACTAGTGAACTCGTGATTCACGCACAGCAATCCGTGCCGGGGATTTAGCGAACCTTTGGGCAGCGGGAAGTAAGCGATGAAATCGTTATTATAGCCGAATTGCCGAGCCTGGTGCTCCGCCTCGGGATGCGCTGGATCGAAAGGCGCAGCCCCCGCGAGCACCGGATCGCCCCAGCGAATAAGCACTTGCACTTCGTAGCCCGGTGAGACATGGAGACTCTCATCAACCCCGTGCCGCAGCTCATGGAAGGAAAAATCGTCTGCGATGTCCCGCATAGGCACTGCCGAGCGCGGCGATCTCCCGGGTGCTCCGAGTAAAGCGGTACCCACGGTGAGCCAAGTGGCTTTCAGCAGCGAACGCCGGCTCAAATACACATCGAGAATATCCGAGAATGCTCTACCTTTGGGATCACACATGGGTTCAACGCATGACGTTTGGGCAAAAAAGGAACCCTATCATCCTTACCCTACCGGTTCATGACAAGAGGGAGCGGCGATCCCGCGTCCACCGCGGTTCCGACGCCTTCGCCGCCACTGGTATAATACGCGTGGAGCTTTCTGATCGAAGGGGGAACCCCATGCAGCAACCATGGTTGATCGCCAAAGCGGGGGAAACCGATCTCTACCTATTGCCGCAGATGAGTAACCGCCACGGTCTCATCACCGGGGCCACCGGCACCGGCAAAACCGTTACGCTGCAGGTGATGGCGCAGCAGTTCAGCCGCGGGGGTGTGCCGGTGTTCATGGCAGACATCAAGGGGGATCTGTCCGGCATGGCGAAACCCGGAACGCCCACGCCTAAGGTCAAAGAGCGCCTCGACCGGCTTAAGATCATCGATCCCGTTTTCAGCGCTCGTCCGGTCGCCTTCTGGGATCTCTTCGCAGAGCAGGGGCATCCGGTGCGCGCCACCGTCTCCGACATGGGGCCGCTGCTTCTCGGCCGCATCCTCAAGCTCAATGAAACTCAGGAAGGCGTGCTGACGCTGATCTTCCGAATCGCCGATGACAACGGGTTGTTGCTGCTCGACCTCAAGGATCTGCGGACCGTGGTCCAGCACGTGGGGGAGAACGCAAGGGATTTCACCCCTGAGTACGGTAACGTGTCGGCGGCCAGCGTGGGGGCCATCCAGCGCGGGTTGCTCGCCCTCGAGGAGCAGGGCGGCGATAAGCTCTTTGGTGAGCCGATGCTCGATATCAAGGACCTGATGCAAACAGACAGCCAGGGGCAAGGGGTGATCAATATCCTCGCCGCCGATCGGTTGATGAGCTCACCCAAGCTCTACGCGACGCTTCTGCTGTGGATATTGGCTGAATTGTTTGAGAACCTGCCGGAGGTGGGCGATGCGGAGAAACCGCGGATCGTGTTCTTCTTTGACGAAGCGCATCTGCTGTTCAATGAAGCCCCCCACGCATTGCTTGAGAAGATCGAACAAGTCGTTCGTTTAATCCGTTCCAAGGGCGTTGGAGTCTACTTCGTGACCCAGAATCCGCTGGATGTGCCCGAGCCGGTGCTCGCGCAGCTCGGCAACCGCGTGCAACACGCGCTGCGCGCTTTTACGGCGCGGGATCAAAAAGCGGTGAAGACCGCCGCCCAGACCCTGCGCCAGAATCCAAAGTTCGATGCCGAGCAGGCCATTACCGAGCTCGGCGTCGGCGAGGCGTTGGTGTCCTTCTTAGATGAGCAGGGCCGGCCAAACGTCACCGAGCGGGCCTTGATCATTCCGCCGCTTAGTCAGATCGGCCCGATCACACGAGCCGAGCGCGACTCCATCAACGAGAGCTCGGTGATCTATGGCCACTACGAGAAGAGCATCGATCGCGAGTCGGCCTATGAAATACTCCAAGCTCGTGCCAGCGAGCGGGAAAGCACTGAGCGCAACGAGCCCATGGAAACGAAGGGTGGCAGCACATCGGTGAAAGACGTGCTGGACGGTTCGTTAGGAGGAAAAACGCGCCGCCGTCGCACGGACGGCATTGTGGAATCGATGGCGAAGAGCGCGGCGCGCGCCGTGGGCACGCAGCTCGGGCGCCAGCTTATCCGTGGCGTGCTCGGCTCTCTGTTCGGCCGACGCTGAAAAGCCGGTTCGTCGCAGCCAACCGCAATGGGCATCATCGTCGTTCTGAGCTTAGGCGGTGCTCAGAAACACCGATCGAGAGCGGATTTTGGTAGGCGGGCTAACGCATAGCGCAACCAGGACGCCGACATTGTTGAAGCACATTTGGCGTTTAAGCGTATGAATTTCTCAAGGGGCAGGAGTCGGTTTTCAGCGAAGCGGGCCGCGTTGGCTGCCGAAGGGCTAAGCGCTGCGGAGGCTCGCTGCCACGCGCCCGATGATGCGCTAGAGATCCAAGCCGAGAAAATAAAGCTCCTGTATCGGCAAGTCCCGCCGGCTCTGATCGGGATCGCCGTCAACGCCGCCATCCTGGGGTTCCTGTTATGGGGACATGTGTCCAGCCCTCTGCTGGTCACCTGGCTTATCTTCATGGGCTTGCTTACCCTAGGCCGATATGGGCTCTTGCGCGCCTATCTTGCGGCGCAGCCGTCGGCGGCCAACGCGCAACCTTGGGGTTTTCGTTTCGTCGTTGGGGTGGGGCTGTCAGGCGTGGGTTGGGGGCTGACGGGGATCCTGCTGTTTCCGGAGCACAGCCATGTGCATCAAGTGCTGATCGGTTTCGTGCTAGCGGGAATGTCGGCGGCCGCGATGCCTTACTTGGCTCCGTATCGCGGCGCCTATTCGATGTTCATTATCCCTGCGGTTCTTCCGTATGCGCTACGGCTTTTCCTCGTTGGAGACGACATTTCCATAGGCATGGGCACGATGTCGCTGTTATTCATTGTGCTCATGCGCATGATGTCATCTCGTGCCCATGACTCGGTCACCGAATCACTCAGGCTGCGGTTCGAAAATCTCGCTCTGCTCCAGGATATTAGGGCAGCCAAGGAGCGCCAGGAAGCCGTGAATCGCGAGTTGCAGGCCGAGATCGCGGATCGCCGTCAGGCCGAGGCCGCGCTCAAGGAAAGCGAGGCGCGCTTTCGCACCGTGTGCGACTCGGCCCCGGTCATGGTCTGGATGTCGGACCCGGATCAACTGTGCACCTATTTCAACCAGCCATGGTTCGATTTCACTGGGCGTTCCGTGGAGCACGACCTCGGAGACGGTTGGAGCGAAGGGGTCCACCCGGAGGATCTCGCGCACTGCCTCGATATCTACCAGAGCGCCTTTGACGCCCGCAGGCCTTTTACCAAGGAATACCGGCGGCTGCGCGCCGACGGCGAATATCGGTGGATCCATTGTAACGGCATCCCCCGTTTCGACCCCGAAGGGCAGTTCCTCGGCTACATCGGCTCCTTCGTCGACATCACGGAGGAGAGAGCGGCCGAAGAGAAGGAGCGGCAGCGGCAGGCGGAGCTCGCGCATGTGCAGCGTCTGGCGGCGGTGGGCGAAGCGGCGGCGTCGCTTGCCCACGAGCTGAACCAGCCGCTCGCTGCCATCGTAGGCTACGTTGAGGGGGCGAGCTTGCGGTTCCAGAAGGAGATCGGCGCCAACCCCGCAATCGGGGAGATGCTGGACCAGACCGGGCGGAGCGCGCGGCGCGCCGCACACGTCGTTCGGGCTCTGCGCGGGTTCATGCGCAAAGGCGATGCCAGCTTCGGGCCGGTCGATGTCAACCACACCGTGCGCGAGGCGCTTCGGCTGCTGGAGCCCGAGGCCAAGCGCCGGGCGGTGCGCGTGCGGATGGAGCTTGCTCAGGAACTGCCCCCGGTCTTCGGCGATCGAGTGCAGATCGAGCAACTGCTGGTCAATCTCATCGGCAACGGCATGGAGGCGATGGAGGCCGCCGACTCTGGGGCTCGCCATGTGCTTGTTAGCACCGGGCTCAGGCCGAAAGGGGAGATCGAGATCGGCGTCTGCGACAGCGGTCCTGGGATCCCCGCGGAGCTCCGAGACCGCCTGTTCACACCGTTCTTCACCACCAAGCCTCGCGGTCTGGGGATGGGGCTTGCCGTGTGCCGGTCCATCGTTGAGCGCCACGGTGGGACCATCTGGGCCGAGGAGAAGACCTCTGCGGGCGCCGCGTTTCGCGTCCTCCTGCCGCCGCTGAAGGAGGCGGTCCGGCGTGCTGGCTGAGCAACACGGTACAGAGATCATTGGCCCGTCTCAATCGAGCTTAGCCGATCCTAGGAGCCTCTCGGACTTCGGATGAATCTATACGACGGTGGAAATCGGTTCATTTTTCCCGGTCATTTTCGTTAAATAGAACTCGCTATTCGCCTCAAATGATCGAAAAACTGTCTTCGATTTCCCACTCGCCTCGCTACCATCCCCTAAGTCCGACAGGCTCCTAGTTGACCGCCGGAGCGTGCATGGCCCCATGGCTGCCAGACCTGATGCCACGCTTGCGACGGGCTTGGCGCGATTGCTTGTTGATAGCGGTTTTGTTGTGTTGTAAATGCGGCGCCCACGCGGAAACTGAATCGATTGTCGAGCTGCCCAAGGTTCTGGTCGAAGGCGAACGCCCTGGCCCGGCCGCTACGCTGCCTTCACTTGAGACCGCACGCAAGCGGCTAGAGCGGGTTCCCGGAGGCACCGATCTCATCGATGCGGCGATCTATCGTCGAGGGCGGGCAAGCCATCTCGGGGATTTGCTCCAATGGTCTCCTGGGATTTGGGTGCAGCCACGCTTTGGCGCAGACGAGGCGCGCCTATCGATCCGCGGCTCCGGTTTGCAGCGAACTACCGGCTTGCGCGGCATCAAGTTGCTGCAGGACGGGGTCCCTGTCGGCCACGCCGATGGCAGCGCCTTCTTCCATGCCCTCGACCCTCTTGCGATCCGCTATATCGAGGTCTACCGCGGCGCCAACGCCCTGCAGTATGGCGCCACGACCCTGGGTGGGGCCATCAACTTCGTCTCCCCCTCCGGCTACGACGCGCCGCCCGTCGGCTTTCGCATCGAGGGCGGCAGCTTTGACTATAAGCAAGCGCAGTTGGCGCTGGCCGGGGTGCGCGGCACAAGCGACGGCTTCTTGAGTGCCACCTATGCGGATCAAGAAGGGTTTCGTGCCCATGCCCGCCATACGCGTGAACGGTTGTTTGCGAATTTCGGGCTGCGCTTGAGCCCGGTCTGGGAGACCCGGTGGTTTTTGCATCTCATCGACAGCGGCTCCGAATTCCCGGGTGCCCTGACCCAGGCTCAGCTCGACGCCGATCCGGGACAAGCCAATCCGCTGAATGAGGCCGGCAACCAACGGCTCGATCTTTTTCAATGGCGGATCGCGAACCGCACCCGTTTTGGGCGTGGCCGGCACTGGTTGGAGCTCAGCACCTCCTACGCCTACGAGGACCTCGATTTTCCCATGGTCTTTGTGGTTGACGGGGTTTCGGAGGACTATGGTGCCGATCTGCGTTTTGTCTCGGAAGCGCCGTTGTTTGATCGCATCCGCCGGCTGACCCTGGGTCTTAGCGTCTGGCAAGGCGATGGCGAGGATGATCGATTCCTCAATGTGGGTGGGGGTCGTGGTCCTCGGCTCGGCAGGAATCACAACGCCGCGCGTAACGTCGATTTCTATGGCGAGCTCGAGTTTGGCCTCCTACCGGATCTAGCGTTGCTCGTGGGTAGCCAGTGGTCACAGGCCCTGCGCGAGGTCGAGGACCGCTTCCCTGCAGACGGCGAGCTTCACTTTGACAGAACCTTTACCGGCCTAAGCCCTAAGCTCGGCTTGCGCTACCAGCCAAAACCGGGACTTCAGGTGTTCGCCAACCTCAGCCGCAGCTTTGAACCGCCCACCTTAGGCGAGCTTACGGCGGGTTTGAATGTCACCCCCGTCGACGATCAAACGGCGACGACCGTTGAAGTGGGCACGCGAGGTCGCACAACCGACGAACGGCTCTCCTGGGACCTCGCCTATTATCACAGCTGGGTGGATGATGAGCTCTTGAGCCTCACCAACGCCCGCGGCGTGCCCCTCGGCACAGTAAACGCCCGGGATACCGTCCATCAGGGGATCGAGCTTGGCCTTAGGCTACAAGTCATCGAGGGGTTGAGTCTCAACCAAACCTACACCTGGAATGATTTTCGGTTCTCCGATGATCCAGCGCTCGGGAACAATCGCATCGCCGGGATCCCGGAGCATGCCTATCGAGCCGAGCTCCTCTATCGATGGCCGCAAGGCTATTACTTTGGCCCGACCCTCGAGTGGGTCCCCGCGGATTATCCTGTGGATCACGCCAACACGCTCTTTGCGCAAGCTTACGCAACTGTCGGGCTCAAGGCCGGATACCGGAGGGAAAAAAGCTGGGCCTGGTTTATCGAAGGCAAGAACCTAAGCGACGCTCATTATGCCGCGGCCACGGAGGTCATTGCCGACGCCCGCGGTGGCGACGCCCCACTCCTCTTTCCAGGAGACGGGATCGGAGCCTTTGCGGGGGTGGAGTGGCGCTGGTGAGCTTGATCCCCGACTCGATGCGGCCGCTCTTCACATCAGCATCAGACGGTCGAAGAGATCGCGGCGGCTGTTGATCTCTAGCTTCTCGCAGATGTGCTGAGTATGGGTAACCACCGTGCGCTCGGAGCGCTCCAGCCGCCTTGCGATCTCCGCATAGGATAAGCCATGGGCCATCTGCAGGCAGATCTGGCGCTCGCGCGGACTGAGCGGAAATCTGCTTATCGCGCGCGTCAGCCTGAGGGTCAGCGGCTCCTGTCGCTGCACGCTGACGCCGATGAGTGTTGTGCCCTCGGTGCCCATCGCTTCCAGCCAACTGGCGCGGAAGGTAAACCGTCCCCAGCTGTTTTGGATCCAGGCCACAGGAGGCGCAGGTGTGCCCTGGCCTCGAGCGATCGCCCCCAGGCCATGGCAGAGCCTCCGTAACAGCACCTCCACATCGCCCAGTACTGGGCTATGTCGATACCGGCTGACGCTGATCACTGGATGAGCGGCGTGGGTAACAAGCGTTCTTGCGGCCGGGCTCATGTGCTGGATGCGGCCGAGCGAGTCCAATATGATCAGGCCCACATCCTCGCTATCGACCCAAGGGCCCGCGTAGGCATTGCTGGTGGCCATGGCATGCCCGAGGTGAGGGAGCAGTGCCTTGAGGGCACGGACCTCTGCTGTGGAAAAATCCCCGTGCCTGGTCGTTCGCAACAGCGTCACGCTGCCCCGCAGCTCACCGCCGTCGGTGATCTTCAGCCCGAGGACGTAACGCCAATTTACCTGACGCCAGAAGACATTATAGAAATCGCTGCGTAGAAACTCATGCCAGCTGACTTTTAGGATCTCATGTGAGCGTCTCACCAATCCGGGAAGCCGCAAGCCTTCGTCTATAGTCAAGACGACTTCTCTCTCGCGGCTGTTATGGAATTCAGTGTAATACAGCGCGCTGAGCTTCGGGTCCTGTGGTTCCGAATACATATTGGTGGGCTCCAGATATTCATTACACCAAACAAGCGCGCAACCGAGATTCGGCACGATCTCCCGTAGGCTCTTCACCAAGGCCGGCATAAGGATCTGGCTGTCGAGACCGAGCGAGCACGAGAGGCGAAGACGCCCCTCGGCCTCAATGGCTTGTTTCCTGGTTTGGGGCATCGATCTATTTCAATAGTTTTTTAACGAGAGACTATCGAGTGCTGCAAATTGAGCTAGATAACGCCCTGGTGTCAATACGTCGGAAAAGCGGGGATCCGCGGCTTTCTCCCTCTATTATCCGGTCAACTTGAATGATCCGCACCGCGAAAACTAGTAAGTTATTAGGATGGTTTTTCGTGTCTCCATAGCTTACAACTTACTGTAAGGGCTTCCCGGTAACTCGAGAAGGGCCTGTGCTCCCCCCAGGGATTAAGTATCACGCGTATGACTATGGTACCAAAAAGTCGCTTAGCGTCTACGAAGGGGACCCCAAGCGGTGGCTATCGTGCACACTTCTTGGTCGCGTCGCAAATCTAGCCACGGCCGGGAACATGGGCCAAGGGCGGGTTTTCCGGTGGATAATGTCGCGAAAAGCGCAACTTTCACAGCGCCACAAATTTTAAGCAGGCAGATGAGAGCGAGCTCGTCACAAAAATTGCAGAGCGCAGTGCCGCTCCGGATCCCTGCTCAGGCTGAGCAAACCGTGTTCATCGTCGACGACGACGAGGATGTACGTGCCTCGTTGGTTTGGCTGTTCGAATCGGCGGGGCTCGCTGCCCGCAGCTTCGCATCCGCCGAGGTGTTTCTCGCCTCGCGCGAGTGGCAGCGCCCGGGTTGCCTGGTGCTCGATCTGCGCATACCGGGCATGGACGGCGCGGCGCTGTTCGAGCGGCTGCGGGGGCAGGGGCAGGGGCGCACCTTGCCGGTGATTTTCCTCAGCGCTCACGGGGACATCCCCACAACGGTGCGCTTGCTCCAGCGAGGTGCCTTCGATTTCGTGGAGAAACCCTTCGCGGAAGGCGAGATCGTGGCTAAGGTAAAAAAAGCGCTGAGTCGAAATCGGCTCCTGAGAGCCCGAGAGCGAGAGCGCGCCGAACTACGGAAACGCCTCGCACGCCTCACCGGACGCGAGCGGGAGGTGCTGGATCGGGTGACGCGCGGACAGGCCAACAAAGTGATCGCCATCGAGCTCGGGATCGCGCAGAAGACGGTTGAGATCCACCGTTCCCATGTCATGCGCAAGATGGGGGCCCGAACGCTTGTCGAGCTGTTCAGCATTAATATCCTGTTAGGGGAAGCTAAGGGAAATCCCCTATAGCCGCGGGGCGCACACACGCTTAATCTACGCACTTATTCACTTATTCTCCCCCCCCCCAGGGAGCTCATCACGACACGGATAAGTCATAGCACAAAAGGAGCCGCGTGGCGTCGACGGAACGGGATCCGCGGAGCGGGCGACGCGCGGCAGTTTTTATCTACAACTTGATCTTCGGTCGCCCAGCGCACGAGGTCGGTGAGCAATACCTACCCTACGGAAGTGACGATCGATTATAAGTTGTTGCTTCACGGTTCCTCACTGAGTCAAATTACCGGTAGCCCGGATGCAGCGAAGCGCAATCCGGGGTTTATCAGCCCGGGTTTCACTACGGTTCATCCCGGCTACAAACCGACGGCGCTCGACAACTGCAGGGGCTGCGGCGTGGCGATGGCGTGGCCCTGGGCGTAATCGACGCCGATGGCCCGCAGCCGCTCCAGGATCGACTCCGTCTCCACCGACTCCGCGATGGTCTTGATCCCGAGCACCCGCGCGACTTGCTGGATAGCCCGTACGATGGCGAGATCGAAGCGATCCTCGGTGATGTCTTGGACGAAACGGCCGTCGATCTTGAGATAGTCCACCGGCAGAGTCTTGAGATAAGCGAAGGAGGACAACCCGCTGCCAAAGTCATCGAGCGCGAAACGACAGCCGCGTTGCTTGAGGGCATGGATGAAATTGAGCGCATGCTTGAGATCGGTGATGACCGAGGTCTCCGTGATCTCGAAGCAGATCTGGGCAGGCCCCGCTCCGCTACCTTCCAGTTGCTCAGTCACGTAGTCGAGGAAGCCCGCGTCACCCAGGGATTGCCCGGAGACATTGATGGCGAGCCGCGTCGAGTCGGCGCGGGCGCCTAGGTTCGCCAAGGCCATTTGGACCACCCAGCGGTCCAGCGCCTGCATCTGCTGGTAGCGCTCGGCGGCAGGGATAAAGGCCCCTGGCAGCAACACGCCCTTCTCATCATCGGCGAGGCGCAGCAACACCTCCTGATACTCGCCGTCGCCGCCGTGCTCGCCAAGGGCGCGAATGGGCTGAGCATAGAGCCGAAAACGGTCCTGGGCGAGGGCCTGATGGAGGCGCGGGATCCATTGCATCTCCCCCTTGCGCTGCGCCAACTCCTCATCGCTCGCCGTATAGACATGCACGCGGTTGCGGCCTTTGTCCTTAGCGGCATAGCAGGCACGGTCCGCCGCGCTCAGCACCTCGGGAAGGGTCTCCCCGCCCTCGGGGATCGAGACCAAGCCGATGCTGACACCGAGGGTAAAGCGCTTGGCCTCCCAGACGAAGTCGAACTCCTGCACCGCTTGCACCAGCCCCCGTGCGATCCGCAGCGCCTGCTCCGGCGCACAATGCTCGAGCAGCACGCCGAATTCGTCGCCACCGAGCCGCGCCAGCGTGTCGCGTTTGCGCGTCTTCGCCTCGAGCACGGCGGCGAGCTGGCGCAATAGCTCATCGCCGGCCCTGTGACCCGCGGTGTCGTTGACCAGCTTGAACTGGTCCAGATCCAGATACAGCAGGGCATGCGGATCCTGGGCCTCGGCGGTGCTGAGCACGCGCTGGAGGCGACGTTCGAACTCGCCGCGGTTGATGAGCCCCGTCAGGGGGTCATGGGTCGCCTGATAGCCCAGCTTCTCGGCTTGTCGGCTATCGGTGACGTCGTACATCACCCCGAGAAAGCGCGTCGCCTCGCCGGCCTCATCGTAGGCGAAACGCCCGAACGCCGAGAGCCACCGTTCCTCGCCGTTGTCGGCGCGGATGATGCGGTGCTGGGGTGCGTAGAGGGAGCGCTCGTTCCGGGCCTGCTCCAGGGCGCGCAGGACCCGCTTCCGGTCGTCTGGGTGGAGGCGGGACTGCCACATCTCCAGGCTGGCCTTGCCGCCGGGGATGGGGTCGTAACCGAGGATCCTAAAGTGGGTATCGGACCAGAGCGCCGCGCCGATCTTGAGGTCCACGTCCCAGGTGGCCATGCCGGTGCCGTGCACGGCCAGGCTCAGCCGCTCCTCGCTCGCGTGCAGCGCGGCCTCGGCCCGCTTGCGCTCGGTGATGTCGCGGGCGATTTTCGCCGCCCCGATGATGCGTCCGGCGGCGTCTCGAATCGGCGAGACGGTCAACGAGATGTCAAGAAGACTTCCATCCTTGCGTTGGCGCACGGTTTCATAGTGATCAATCGCTTCGTCGCGCCGAATGCGCTCCAGGATCCCCGGCTCCTCATCGACGCGGTCCGCAGGGATCAGCAGTGCCACCGGTTTTCCGATGGCTTCTTCCGCGGCGTACCCAAAGAGACGCTTCGCTCCCTCGTTCCAACTGGTGATGACGCCATCCAGGTCCTTGCTGATGATGGCATCGTCAGAAGCCGTGACAATCGCGGCCAGGTGCGCCGCCGCTTGCTCGCTGCGCTTGAGCCGGTCAATGTCCACCAGCACCACCACAGCCCCGTCGATCTGGTTGTCCGCGGTGCGGTAGGGATGGACGCGCAGCGAATACCAGCGGCCGTCGCGATCCCGCATCTCCCGTTCTCGGATCTGGACCTCTTCGATCACTTCCCCGATCAGCGCCTCCAGATTGGGCATGTCCAGGTTGGCCTTGAGATCCCCGATGGGCCGGCCGAGGTCGCAGGGCAGGAGGTTCATGATCTTCCGCGCCGGGGGGGTGAGGCGCCGGATGCGCAGATCCAGGCCCACCATGAGCACGGGGATAGTGGTGCTGGTCAGGAGATTGGTTAGGTCGTTGGTGGTCTGGTTCAGCTCCAGGTTACGGAGCCGCAGCTGATCGTTGACCGTCTCCAGCTCCTCGTTGGTCGATTGCAGGTCTTCCTTGGCCATCTCCAGCTCCTCGTTGGTGCTCTGGAGCTCCTCGTTGCTGGAGAGGATCTCCTCGTTGGCCGAGCGCAGCTCCTCGTTGGCGGCGTCCTGCTGCTCGATGAGCGATTGCAGGTACTCCCGCGTCGCGGCCAACTCCTGGCGCAGGGTCGCGTGTTCGCGTTGCAAGGCGGGGGCTTCCTCCCGCCCGTTCGGGAGCGCAGGCTGCGCGGCGCGCGGCCTGCGTAACCAGTGCCCCAGCCAGCCGGCCGGCGGCGTGGGTGGCTCCCCTGGACTGGCGGAGGGCGGGGCCGCCCTTGGCCCCCCCGCGGCGAGTGGGGCACGCTTGTTGAACAGCACCAGATAACAGCTCGCGGCCGCGCTCTCCGGCTGCACCGGCAAGACCGCGATCGTGACCTCGCGGGCGCCCTGCCCGTCGCGTACCCGCACGCCCTCGCGCGAGGCGGCCTGGTGGCGCTCCTTGGCCTCGGTGAGGGCGCTGCGCAGCTCCAGGAACAGGTCCTGGCGCGCCAGCTTCAGCAGGTTCCAGGTCGGCTCCCCCGGTGGGGCCTCGAGGTAGGGGCCGGTGCGCCCGCGAAACTGCAGGATGTCGAAGTGCTCGTTGACCAAGACCCCCGGCGAGGCGTAGCGGCCGAGCAAGAGCCGATCGGCCTCCCTCTTGAAGTCGGCGGGCGCGGCGCCGGGCGGGCCGCAGCGGTGGCCGGCCGCGGCCATGGTCTTAGGGTTCTCGACGCTGAAAGGCAGGAGCGGGCGGTTGCCCGTGACCTTCTTGGTGTAGATCTTGTGCGCCTTGTCCACCACCTCGAACAGCTCGTTGAGCTCCCCCACCGTCTCGGCCGACCCCAGCACCAGAAAGCCCGGGATGTTGAGGGCGTAATGGAAGCTCGGCAGCACCCGCTTTTGCAGCGCCGGGGCCATGTAGATGAGCACGTTGCGGCAACTGATGAGATCGACGTGGAGGAAGGGCGGATCAGCGGTGATGTTCTGGTTCGCGAACACGCAAGCCTCCCGGATCGACCTGTCGATGCGATAGAGGTGGTCTTCCTTCTTGAAGAAGCGGCGCAACCGCTCGGGGGAGACCTCGGCCTCGATGCTCTCGGGGTAGAGTCCCGTGCGGGCCCGCTCCAGCGCTTGCGCATCACTCAGGTCGGTGGCGAAGATCTGGATCGGGGGGCGCACCGGTTTGTCGTCGAAGAACTCCCGCAGCGCAATGGCCAGCGAATAGGCCTCCTGGCCCGTGGAGCAGCCCGGCACCCACAGCCGCAGCGGTGCCGTGAGCGACTTGGCCTTGATGATCTGGGGGAAGACGCTCTCCTTCAAGGTCTCAAACAGATCGGGGTCGCGGAAGAAGCTGGTCACGTTGATCAGAAGATCCCGGTACAGCGCCTCGACCTCCCCGCCATCTGTCTCCAGCCGCCCGGCGTAGCCCGCGAGCGAAGGTTCACCGTGCAAGGCCATGCGGCGCATGATGCGGCGCCTTAACGTGGTGTCGCGGTAGAGGCTGAAGCCGACCCCGGTCGCGGAACGCACCGCCCCGAGGATGCGTTTGAACTGAACCTCGGTTTCTGGCGGCTCCTGCGGGTGGCTGGGGGCAAGATAGGGGTGGGCGCCGATCGCCCCCAGCCGCTCTGCGATTTTCTCGGCCGGCAGCACAAAATCCACCGCGCGGGCGTCGATGGCGCTTTGCGGCATGCCGCCGTGGCGCGCCGACTCCGGCTCCTGGGCGCAGGTGATCCCGCCCACGGCCTTGATCTCGGAGAGCCCGAGGGTCCCATCCGAGCCGGTGCCCGAGAGCACCACCCCGATGGCCTGGGCCTGCTGGGCTTGCGCCAGCGCGCGCAGGAAGTGATCGATGGGCAGTTGCGTGTGCCCCTCCCCGCGCGGGGTCATCTGCAACGCGCCTTGGGCGATCGCCATGTTGGTGTTGGGGGGGATGATGTAAACTGAATCGGGTTGGACTTCGAGGCCCTGGGTCCCCTCCATCACCGGCATGCGCGTGGCACGGGACAGCAGCTCGGTCAGCCGGCTCTCGTCCCGGGGATCGAGGTGCTGCACCAGCACGAAGGCCATACCGGTCTGATCGGGCAGATGGCCGAGGAACTGGGTGAAGGCTTCCAGTCCCCCCGCCGAGGCCCCGATCCCGACGATGGGGAAGGGGCTCTGCGCCCCCCGCTCGTCCGCCCCCCGATCCCCCCTAGGGGCATCGGTGGCCTGCGGGATAGGAATCGTTACTTGAGCGTCAGAAGACTCGTCGCGTTGCATAGGTGCGTTCCACAGCGTAGGCGTTCAGCGCAGGGGACATATGGACAAGTCTAGTCCATGGGGATCCTGTTCACGTTCCGAGAAAGAGAGCAACGCAGGATCTTCGAAGCGTAGGAAATGCAACGCTATTTGTCGTATACGATGTGATTGGGTAGCACGGGATGCCAAGCTCAAATAGTCCACACTCGGAAGCTTTTTTCTTATCTCCGGACAGGGACAACCGTAGCACCCCCCTGCGCGGGCTAGGACGCGCTATCGCACGCTATTACGACGAGTGTTATGTCGATTACCGAGTCCTGTGGCTAAATACCCATAACCTGGCCATCCATTACGGTTATTGTGACGAGGAGACGAAGAACCATAGCGGATCTCTGCTCAACATGAACCGGATGCTGGCGGAGAAGACTGGCATATGCCCGGGGCAAGTGGTTCTGGATGCCGGTTGCGGCCTGGGAGGGAGCTCCATCTGGCTAGCGGAGCGTCACCAGGTCAAGGTATTCGGCGTCACTCTGGCGGAGTCACAGGCTCGCAAGGCGCAGAAATTTGCTCGAAAGCGAGGTGTCGAAAGCCTGCTGGAATTCTGCGTTGCCGACTACTGCGCGACCCCCTGTGTGAGCGGCTCCTTCGATGTCGTTTGGGGGCTAGAGAGCATCTGCTACGCCCTCGACAAACGCTCTTTCGTAAAGGAAACCCACAGACTGTTGCGCCCAGGTGGACGTTTAGTAGTGGCCGATGGATTCGCCAATAAAACGACATTCAATGCCGTGGAGTGGGAAGCCGTGCTGGCGTTTCTCGACGGCTGGGCGGTGCCCAATCTGGTTACTCCACCCCAGTTCCAGAGCTACCTTGAAGAAAGCGAGTTTGTCGATGTAGCGTTTACCGACATCACTTCCCATGTGATACCTTCGGCCGAACGCATGCATCGAATCGCGGCGCTCACCACGCCCATACAAAAAACGCTGGAGTGGGTGGGGATCAGAACACCCGCGCAAACTCGGAACTACCACGCCGCCTTACGCCAGATCGAGTTGCTGGAGGGCGGATTGGCTTGTTATGGTGTAGTTTGCGCCACCAAGCCATGAGAGGTGGCAGACGAAGCGACGCCCGCGCATGACTGGGCGAACGATCGATGGGCACTTCGAGTAATTGTAGGGCCCTGCCGTATCAGGATATGCCGTTCGACAAATTCTACGAATGGAATTTTTCAAAGTTCCCTTATAAGCTAGATGGTTATTCAAATACGTTCCTTACAGGCAGTTTCCAGCCAGGAACAACATCATTAGCGTCAATGGTATCCCCGTCGGTCAAGACCGAGATCTCGGAAAGTGACTTGTACAGGGTCACCGCGCGCTTGCGCGGGTTGACGACGATGACCAGCCGGGCCCCCGCCGTCAGCCAATCGAACACCTTGTCCTCCACATCCGCATAGCTGTCGCTGGGGGAAATAACCTCGACGGCGAGATCGGGAGCACCCGGCCAGTAACCTTCGACCTCCCCCAGCTTTGCAAGGCGCTCACTGGACACAAAGGCGACGTCGGGAGCGCGCACAGTATCAGGGTTTCGCGTGAGCTGAAATCCCGTCTCGGCCGCGTAAACCGCGCCCAGTTGGTTCGCCCTGACATATTGGTCAAGCGGCGTCGTGATATTAATGATCATCCTTCCGTGCTTCTGACCAGCTGGCGCCATCTTTCTCAGTTCTCCGCCTAAGAGCTCGTAGCGATGGCCGTCGTTGGGCATGCGTAATAAGTCGTCGGATGTCACGGCCGAGGTTTTCATAATCATAACGCCGATCTTAACACCGATGTCCGCATAGAGGCTGCGACTCGATCTCGTGGATGCACGGACGTGCAGAGAGAGCTCGCTTGGTCTTGGCGCCTATCGAACGCTGCGCCCGAGCAGCGCCTGCGTTTCGAACGGATGGTCCTTTCGTTTTTCATGCTAATGCTGAGAGAAGCTTGGCTCTAATTACCGCGCTTACGGATCAAACTACGAGATGGATCTCCCGCTGATAGTTTTCAACTGGCAGGAAAAGCTCCCTGGCCCTGGACGCTTTCAAAAAAACAAGGATCTGGCGCATTTCGTCGCGAGCGGGGCTTAGACCTATAGGGCCTCAGGCGCCCGCTCGCGCGTGCACGTTACGGCTCAGTAAATTTACGTTCCCGCGGCGGCCGCCCCGAGGAGATCGCCTCCCGCCTCCTGGATGAACTGTTCACAGGCTTGCCTCGCCTCAGAATCCCGCATTTGCCGCGGCGGGCTTTTCATATAGTAAGCACTGACCGCCTCTAGCGGTCCCCCAATCCCTCTTTGCAGCGCGACCTTAGTGCAACGTATAGCGTCGATCACCACGCCCGCGCTGTTCGGTGAATCCTGGACCGAGAGTCGTAACTCGAGCTCAATGGGAGCATCCCCAAACCCGCGCCCTTCCATGCGGATAAAGCAGACTTTATTGTCACCTTGCCAAGGTACGTAGTCGGATGGTCCGATATGGATGTTGCGGGGATCTAGCCGCTCGTCGAGTTGCGATTGCACCGATTCGGTTTTGGAATGCTTTTTTGATCTCAGCCTGTCCATGGCCAGCATGTTGAGGAAATCCGTATTGCCCCCGGTGTTGAGTTGATAAGTGCGATCGAGCCGCACGCCCCTGTCCACAAACAAGCGCGAGAGCATGCGATGAACGATCGTCGCCCCCACCTGGCTCTTAATATCGTCACCCACGATCGGGATCCCGGCACGCTGAAATCGCTGGCCCCATTCGAGATTGGATGCGATAAACACCGGCATGCAGTTGACCATGGCCACTCGGGCTTCGAGGCAGGCCCGCGCGTAATGGCGTACCGCCTGCTCGGAACCCACGGGTAGATAGCACACCATTATCTCGGCCTTGGCCTCCTTCAGTAACCTCACCACATCGACCGCTTCCTGGTCTGCGACGCGGAAAGCCTCATCCTCGGCGTAGTTCGCCATGTGTGGCGCGACGCCATCGAGAATGGGCCCCATTTGCACCGTCACCTCGGAAACCGGCAGCGCCTGTTGAAAGCTCAGGGTGCAATTGGGCTTCGCGAAAACGGCCTCTGCCAACGGTTTCCCCACCTTTCGACGATCGATGTCGAATGCCGCAACCACCTCGATATCGCTACAGCGCCACCCCCCGATCTGAGGGTGCATCAGCCCGGCGACATCAACCGGGTCACGACCTTTGTAGTACGCTATTCCCTGGACCAGAGAGCTGGCACAATTGCCCACACCGGCGATCGCGATTCTTATTGAATTTGTCATCGCTTTTACCTCAACAGTTCGTCGCGGCTAATTCTTCTTAGGGGCCGCAAAGGGTAAGAAGCTATCGGGCCTTCTTCTACTACCCTTAGATTCTGCCGCAGAGCTAAATTTAACATATCTGTGATCCCGAACCGCGCCCTCGGCGCGTTTAGGCTGTTTGCCACGGGCAGATATGGCAAGGGTGTATAATTTGCCCAATCGGTACTCTGCGGTGAATAAATTGAAAAGCGTTGACCAGGCTTACCCTAAAAGGACCATAGAAGACGCTTTCGACGATTACGGTGCCGAATTTAATGTTCTAACAAACAAAGGCTTACCAGAGGGCAGCGAACGTGGCTCCGGAATTGCCCGGCGGCGCATTGAAGAATATTTGGAGACAAAACGGCTGCGGGAGTTGCGTCAGGAAGACGTGGTGGATGATGTGTTCCAGTGACTGCGCTCAAATACCCCGCGAGGGGCGTGTGGCCCACACCCGCCGTCGCCGGGCGCAGTAGGTAAATCGAGCCCCGGTAAGCCACGCCGCTTGCCTTTGGCGTCCCCAGTTTTTCCGGCGCTCAATTTGAACGCCCGGCGCTCTGCAAGTACCATTCGCAAGGTTTAGCACCCGTTGCTTGCCTTTACCGGGTGTGCTTAGCGATACGAGTGAAAAGGGGGTATACGCCTGGTGCAAATAGGCTGGCGAGAATGGGTCGAGCTCCCAGAATTAGGCATCCCGGGGATTAAGGCGAAGATCGACACGGGGGCGCGCACCTCCGCTTTGCACGCGTTTCGGGTAGAAGAATTCGAGGAGCAGGGGCAAAGGCGCGTGCGTTTCCGGATCCACCCCTTGCAACACCGCACAGATGTGGAGTGCGAATGCATAGCAGACATCATCGACAGCCGCGTCGTCAGCGATTCCGGAGGTCACAGAGAACAACGCCCCGTCATACGCACCCGGATTAAATTAGGATCACACGAGTGGACTGCTGAGATCACGCTCACCAATCGCGAGGACATGTTGTTTCGCATGCTGTTGGGCCGCACCGCAATAGTCGAAGGAGGGTGGGTGATTAACCCGGCGGGCTGCTATCTCGGTGCACCGTCGTTACGTCGCCGTTACCCGCACCGGGAAAGGCATAAACGCAATCGAGGATCCCCATGAAGGTCGCCGTATTGTCCCGCAATCCTAAGCTCTACTCTACCCGACGCCTGGCTGAGGCGGCCCAGCAACGCGGTCACGAGGTCCGCATCCTGGACGTGCTACGCTGTTATATGAACATCACCTCCCACCGGCCCGGTGTTCACTACAAGGGCGAGGGTATCGACGACTTACACGCCGTCATCCCGCGCATCGGCGCATCGGTGACCTTTTACGGCGCCGCCGTACTGCGCCAATTCGAGATGATCGGGGTCTATCCTCTCAATGAATCGGTGGCTATCACTCGCTCACGCGACAAGCTACGTGCATTGCAGTTGTTGTCCCGCAAGGGCATTGGTTTGCCCATTACCGGTTTTGCCAACAAACCCGACGACATCGGCGATCTCATCGACATGGTGGGCGGCGCGCCGGTGGTGATCAAATTGCTGGCGGGCACCCAAGGGATCGGAGTGGTGCTGGCGGAGACTCGCCAGGCTGCGGAGAGTGTCATCGAATCGTTTCTTGGTCTCAAAGCCAGTGTGTTGGTTCAGGAGTACATCAAGGAGGCGGGCGGTGCGGATATTCGCTGCTTGGTTGTGGGAGACAAGGTGGTGGCGGCGATGAAGCGCCAAGGCAGGGAGGGCGAGTTTCGGTCCAACCTGCACCGCGGGGGCAGCGCCAGTCTTATCCGCATTACGCCAGAGGAACGCTCCACCGCCGTGCGCGCCGCCAGCACCATGGGGCTCAATGTCTGCGGGGTCGATATCTTACGTTCCAACCATGGCCCTGTTGTCATGGAGGTAAATTCCTCACCGGGGTTAGAGGGCATCGAAAAAGCGAGCGGCAAAGACATCGCGGGGATGATCATCGAATTCATCGAAAAAAACGCCCGCCAAGGCCGCACCCGGACCCGAGGCAGCGGCTGAGCGTGAAAGCAGAGCCGTTTTGCCTGGGCGGGGTCCGGGTTGCGCCCGGCCAGCGCAAGCTCATCGATCTCGCGATCCCCGCGCTCTACGCTCATACCAACCTCAACATTCCGGCACAAGTGGTGCACGGGCGGCGCCCAGGCCCACGATTATTCGTTTGCGCCGCCATCCACGGGGATGAGATAAACGGCGTGGAGATCATCCGGCGCTTGGTGAATATAAAGGCCCTGGGGCGCCTGCACGGAACCGTGATCGCAGTGCCCGTGGTCAACATCTACGGATTCATCAACCAGTCGCGTTATCTTCCCGACCGGCGGGATCTCAACCGCTCGTTCCCGGGCTCGGATAAAGGGTCGCTGGCGGCTCGCTTAGCGCATGTATTCCTGCAGCAGATCGCCGCGGTTTGCACCCACGGCATCGATCTGCACACCGGCACCATACACCGCGAGAATCTGGCCCAGATCCGGGCCAATCTATCGGATCCCGAGACCGCGCGCATGGCCCGAGCTTTTCCCGCCCCGGTGATGATGAACACTTCTCTGCTAGAGGGATCGCTGCGCAAGGCGCTGGCCGAGTTGGGGATCCCCATCATCGTATACGAGGCGGGGGAGGCCTTACGCTTTGACGAGATCGCCATCCGAGCCGGTGTGAAAGGGGTCGTCGCCGTGATGCGGGAGCTGGGCATGCTCTCCCAGCGCCGCGGCTCGGATCCGAAGCTCGAACCCTTGGTGGCACGCGCCAGCGGCTGGATCCGGGCGCCGCAGAGCGGCATCTTGCGTTCGACCACGGGTTTAGGGACAAGAGTGGAGGCCGATCAACTGTTAGGCATCGTTTCCGATCCCTTTGGCGAGCGTGAGGGAGAGGTGCGCGCGCCAGCGGCGGGCGTTATCGTGGGGCGCACCAATCTGCCGCTGGTCAATGAGGGCGAAGCCTTATACCACCTCGCGCGCTTTGAGAGCCCGGGGGCTGCGGCTGACACGGTAGAGGCGTTTCAATTCGAATTCGATCCCGCGACCGATCAACGCGTCCCCGAAGAGCCGCCTATCGTGTGATCGGTTTGACGCAGCTGAGTTCCTGCGACACCTCCGCCTGTTGCCGCACAGGCGCGGTGGTCCCAGATCGCGGATTTGTGACGGGGTTCGCCGACATCGCCCTGCGCTAGGGTGCCAACTATCGGGCGCCGCGAACCACCGCCACCGCTGCGAGCGGTCGGTGGCCAACGGCGCAAGCCCGTAATCAGGGGGAGGGCGGTCTCGGCCGCGCTCTAAGGGCGGCCGGATAAGTGGATCCGGTAACAGAGAGTTAGAGTGGAGGGAACGATGTCTATCCTATATGTGTATGCATCCCCAGGTGCCGCCCCCGCGATACCTATTTGCCGCCTGTGGCGGTTTTTCATTTCCTTGCTTATCTTAGGGCGTGTTCTGGCGCCGAGAGTCGTAGGTTCCTTGTTGCTGGTGTTGGGCCTCGGAATGGGGGTCACGGTGCAGGGGGCGATGCCGGACTCTTTGCGGCCGGTGGTCATTGGAGCCATGCAGCGCGACGCCGGCCCGAGCTACCAGGTGCAGGGAGCCCAAGCGAGGAACGCGTCGCAGGGCTGGCGGCTGACGTTTGCACAAAGCGCGGTGGAGATTGAGGCCGCGGACGGCAAATTACCCTGGACCTTGACGTTGGGGCTATCCCGCTTGGGGAGCAAGGAAGCCCTGCGGGTGTATCCGGTAGTCAAACGCGCCGTCTCGGGCAACCGAGTGAGTTATGACCGGGGGCTCATCGAGGAGTGGTATGTGAACGGTCCCTTAGGGCTGGAACAGGGGTTCACGCTGAAGCAGGCGGTGGGCGGAGATCTCGTCCTCGAGCTGGCCTTAAGCTGGTCCGCCCAGGAAGAGGGCCGTGCGGTTCGCCTCACCCGAAACGGCAAGGCGCTGCACTACGGAGCGCTGCGGGCGGTCGATGCCAACGGAAAGGTCTTGCCTTCCCGCCTGCTGGTGAAGGATGGCCGGGTACGCTTGGAGGTGGCGGCCGAGGAGGCGGCTTATCCCGTGATCATCGATCCCTTGTTGACCGAGGAGGCCAAGCTGCTTGCCTCGGATGGGGTGACGGGCGATGATTTTGGGAGCCGAGTCGCGCTATCCGGCGATGGCCAGACGGCGCTCATCGGGGCGCCGGGTTTCATCGGGGACTGCGACCCCGGATTATTTTTCACCCCCTGTGGCGCCGCTTATGTGTTTGTCCGCAAGGCGGGTGTTTGGGTTGAGCAGCAAAAGTTGACCGGTGGATCGAGCGCTTTAGACAACGGTGAAGAACTGGGGGCCTCTGTTGCCCTATCGTCCGACGGAAATACCGCCCTCATCGGGACGCCCGGGGCTCATGGTTGTGGTGGAGTTCCCGGAGGCGGGGCCGCTGTATATGTGCGCCAAAAGGGCATTTGGGCTCGGCGGCAGAGCCTTGAGATCGTCGATTACGAGCAAATCAGGACGTTCGGTTTAGCAGTCGCCCTGTCAGCCGATGGCAAGGTAGCGCTGCTCGGACGGCCGGTTACTATTGGGGAAGAAGGTCACACGGGCCATGCTTATGTGTTTGTGCGGAAGGGGGCCAAATTCGTCCCGCAGCCACCCTTCACTTTCGACGAAAATGATTTTGAACAGGGATCGCCTATCTTCCCTTCCGGTGGGGAACCGGGATTCGGTCGCTCCGTCGCCCTCTCAGGCGATGGCACGCGGCTGCTCATCGGCGGCAACGATTTCTCGACCGCCGGTCCCGGTCCCGTCTATGTGTTTAAGCGCTCCGGAGCCCAATGGACCGAGCTGCAAAAGCTGACTCCCCCGACGGGTGTCGCGTTCGATCAAATTGCCCTGGCGGCTGATGGAAAAACGGCGCTGATCGGGGCGCCGAGTAACCTGCAAGCCTATGTGTTTCGCGGGTCTCCCTTCCGCAGGCCGCAGGTCCTCACCGGACCCGTTCTCAATCGATTCGGTTCCTCTGTCTCCATAACCGCGGATGGGAGGCGTTTGCTCGTGGGAGCCCCTGCTGGCACTAACGCCGCTGCTGCCGCTTATGTGTTTCGCCAGGCGGAAGGGATCTGGGCTCTACGGCAGACGCTTACCCCTTCAGACCCCCAAACCGGATTCGGTTCGTCCGTGGCGATCAGTAGCAAGGGCGGTAACGCCGCATTGGTCGGAAGCCCCGCGCCGGTCGAAGAACCCTGTCAAGACTCTGAACCACCAGTACAATCACCCTGTGCCGAGGGATCACCCTGCGGGGCGGCCTACGCATTCCGCAAATAGGGCCTAAGCGACACAACCGGCGGCCCCCGCCGCCGGTTTGCCTCCTGCTCTCAAACGTGGGTTATTAGGGGTTTAAAGTTCGGTTCTTCCCTCGTTCGGAGCGACGCCCGCGGCAGCCGACCGTGGCGCCGTCATCGTTGGTGGCAGTGGGATTCTTCTTCGGCTTCGGCACGCGTTCCATGTTCTGGGTTAATGCGCGGTGACGTCGGAGGCGCCTGACGTTGAGGGGCTGTTGAACAAAGGTTCCGACGGACGCGCTGAGATCGATTATCATATTATTTTAGAGGATGATCGCGCGGTTCGCGCTTACACAGAACGGTGGGTCTGCAAACACATTACGGGGGACGCAGTTTCCGCTTTGCCGACCTCAAGACTGGCCTTAAGGAGGGGTGAGCATGGTTACCACTATGTTGCACGAAGATAAACTGGCATTCGCCGAGCGGTTTGGCAAGTTTTTGGTGAAACAGGACCGTTTGCCGAAACGCACTTTGTCCCAAACGCTGCGCTTACCGGAAGCGCAGGAAGAGAATTTCAGCGTGCTGCTGGTGCGCCTGGGATTGGTGGCCGAGCGCCATGTCGCCGAGGCACTGGCGGAATTGCTCGCAGCCCCTCTGGTCGAGAAGAAAGATTTCCCCAGCATGCCGCTGCTTGAAGAACGACTCTCGGTGCGGTTTTTGAAAGAAGCCAAGACGGTTCCCATCGCGGAAGGCGAAAACAGCGTGACCGTTGCCCTGGCCGCGCCCCAGGATCAGTTCACCATCGACGCCCTGCGCATGGCGCTCGGAAAGTCGATCATCCCCCGCACCGGCGTGCAGTCCGAAATAGAAGAAGCCATTGAACGGCTCTACGGTACCGGCCAGTCGGACATCGGGCAGATCTCCAAGACCATTGACCAGGGCGCAACGGACGACGAAGACGACGTCCAGCATCTCAAGGACCTGGCGAGCGAAGCGCCGGTGGTGCGCTTGGTTAACCTCGTCATCAACCGCGCCATAGAGCAGCGCGCCTCCGATATCCACATTGAGCCCTTCGAGCATCGGCTGCAGATCCGCTATCGAATCGACGGAGAGTTGCGGGAGATCGAGGCGCCACCCGTGCAATCCACCGCGGCGGTCATCTCCCGCATCAAGCTGATCGCGAAGCTCAATATCGCAGAACGCCGACTACCTCAGGACGGGCGTATTCCAATGCGGGTGCAGGGCAAAGACATAGACATCCGCCTCTCCACCGTGCCTACCTTGCACGGGGAAAGCGTGGTGTTACGCCTGCTGGACAAAGAGAGCGTGAAGCTCGACTTTTCCACTCTGGGGTTCGATGCAGCCACCTTGGCCCAATTCCGCCAGGTGCTCTCTCTTCCGCATGGGATCTTGCTGGTCACGGGACCCACGGGCAGCGGCAAGACCACGACACTGTATACCGCGTTGCAAGAGCTGAACACCCCGAACCGTAAGCTGCTTACGGTAGAGGATCCGGTGGAATACCAGCTCGAGGGGATCAACCAGATCCAAACCAAGCCCCAGATCGGATTGAGCTTCGCCAATGCCTTGCGCTCCATCATGCGCCAAGATCCGGACATCATCATGATCGGCGAGATGCGCGATCTGGAGACGGCGCGGATCGCGGTCCAAAGCGCATTGACCGGGCACCTGGTGTTGTCCACCTTACACACCAATGATGCCGGCAGCAGCGTGACCCGGATGCTTGACATGGGGGTTGAAGATTATCTCGTGACCTCGACGGTGACCGGCATTCTGGCGCAGCGCTTGGTGCGCCGACTGTGCGCTGAGTGCCGCCAGCCCTACCAAGCCCTGCCTGAACTGGTCGCGCGCTTTAAGGAAGGCGGTTTCGAACCCCCGCCAGGCCCGCTGCTGCTGTACCAGGAAAAAGGCTGCGCGGCTTGCGGCGGCAGTGGGTTTCGGGGGCGGATCGCCTTGCTTGAGCTGTTGGTGATGAGCGACGCCATCCGCAGCCTCATTTTGCAGCACGCGGCGGGCGGAGAGATCCAAAAGATGGCCAAGGCCGAGGGCATGAAAACGATGCTGAGCGATGGCTACCAAAAAGCGCTCGCCGGGACCACCACGTTTAGTGAAGTGCTGCGGGTAGCCCAGGAGATCCGCTGATGCCACTGTATGTGTACAAAGCGGTCACCACCGAGGGCAAGATCGTCGAGGGACAGTTGGAGGGATCAGATCAGCGTGACGTCGTGCAGCGCTTGCATGCCTTGGGGCATACGCCGATCCGGGCGCAGGAAGCGACCCAGGCAATGCCGAGGCGAGTGGTGGACTTCCTACCCTGGATCACCAGCAAGGATCGTCCTTCGCGCCACGATATGCTGGCGATCACACGCCAGCTGGCTACGCTCCTATCCGCCGGTTTGGAGCTCGATCGCTGCCTGGGCGTCATGATCGATGTCGCCGAGAATGAGACCACGCGCAAGCTCCTGCTGACGCTTCGAGAACGCATACGGGGCGGTGGCTCGTTGTCCGATGCCATGCAGGCGCAAGGCGACGTCTTCTCTAGTCTGTATATCAATCTGGTCAGAGCGGGCGAGGCCGCCGGTGCGCTGGAGCTGATCCTGCAGCGCCTAGCCGATTACCTGGAACACGCCGAGGCGGTGCGGGAGTCGGTAAAATCCGCGTTGATCTATCCGGTGATCCTGCTTTCTGTGGCCACTCTATCTATCGTCGTGCTGCTTACCTTTGTGTTACCGCAGTTCACCGCGCTTTTTGAGGACATGGGAGCAACCTTGCCACTGGCGACTCAGTTGGTGATCGGCCTCGGCGATATCACGGTCAAATACGGCTGGCTAGGGCTGGCCGGCGTGGTGGCGGCGGTGGTGGCGATAAGGCGCGCTTTCGCCGATCCGGAAAAGCGCTACCGCTGGGATGCTTGGCTGCTTAAGGCGCCTTTAATTTCGGCCTTGATCAGAAAAATGCAAGTGGCTCGCTTCAGCAAGACCCTGGGCACCTTGCTGGGCAACGGTATCCACTTGGTAGCCGCGCTCGGCATCGTCAAAGACACCCTCACCAATCGGGCCCTGGCCAAAGGCATGGATCGGGTCATCGAAAGTTTGAAACACGGGGGTGGCCTGGCCGCGCCTTTGGCCGCATCCGGCGTGTTTCCTGCCGACGCGGTGCATATGCTGAGAGTGGGCGAGGAGACTGGGGAGCTTGATAAAATGCTACTCAAGATCGCGGATGTGTATGACAAAGAGGTTGAACGGGCGATCCAAAGGTTGTTGGCGTTTCTGGAACCGGTGCTGATCTTGGGGATGGCCTTGGTGGTGCTGGCCATCATTGTTCCGCTATTGCTCGCCATCCTAAGCATCAACGACATCCCGATATAGCCCGAGTACTTGACGGGACACCTCATTCGTTCACTAACAGGTTTAAGGGTTGAGGCCATGAACAAAAAAACATCGCTGGGTTTCACGCTGATCGAATTGATCGCGGTGTTGATCATCTTGGGGTTGATAGCGAGCATCGTTGCCCCCAACGTGATGAAGAGAGTGGGCGGCGCACGCGCCAAAACCGCGCGGGTGCAAGTCGAGGAGCTCGGGGCTGCGCTCGATCTCTTTTTTCTGGAGTTGGGTCGCTATCCGAGCAGCGACGAGGGGTTACAGGCGCTGGTCGAACAACCCTCGGATGCGCGGCAGTGGAACGGACCTTACCTAAAGAAAACCAAGGTGCCCGAAGACCCTTGGGGTAATCCCTACCGCTACGAATCCCCCGGCAAGCACGGGGACTACGATCTCGCCTCTCTAGGGGCCGACAACGCAGAAGGCGGGGAGGACGATAACGCCGATGTCGCGAGTTGGGAATAACATGGGAAAAACGGGCGCTTGAGGTGCTTTGAGCCGATAACGGAAGGTCTGTGAAAGCCCACAAGGGATTCACCCTGCTCGAGCTGATGGTCGTCGTGGCCATCGTGGGGATCATATTGGCCGTGGTCCCGATTGCGTTTTCAGACGCGGTGCGTAGTGCCGAGTTGAAAGCGGCGACCCATGAGGTGGCGGCGGCGTTGAAGCGGGCGAGGAGCCACGCCGTGGCTGCCCAGCGGGAGACGGTATTGCTCCTCGACATGGTGAATCGACGTTACCGCCTGGGCGGCAGCCGCCAGCGGCGACAGCTTCCCTCTCATATTCAGTTGACTCTGGTGACCGCACGCTCAGAATTGCTTTCCGCACGGATGGGTTCCATTCGCTTCTTTCCGGATGGATCGACGACCGGCGGGCGGATCAGTCTAAAAGGCGACAAGCGGACTTACCACGTGGATATCGATTGGCTTACCGGCAAGGTTTCCATCCGTGGATAAAAGCACTTGCGAGCAGGGCTTTTCTTTGCTCGAGGTGCTGGTCTCCTTTGTCATCCTCGCCCTCACCTTAAGCGTGTTGCTGCGCGCCTATGGGACCAGCGTGCGCAATGCCGGGATCGCGGAACAACATCTCCGGGCCGCATCGGTCGCGGAGTCTTTGCTCGCTAGGCTGGGGCGGGATGTCGCGCTACAGCCGGGAGAGGCCTCGGGCGAGATCGGGGCTTACCGATGGCATTGGTTGATTCAGCCTTATGAATTACCCCCGCTTGCGCCCTCTTCCCTCAGCGATCCAACAGCGCAAGCGGAAGATGAGGAAGGGGAGCAACAGGGGATCGCCCTGCGCACACTGCCCAAGGCATTTCAGATCCGGCTGACTCTTGCTTGGGGCGCTCCAGCGGGCACGCGCTCCCTGGCATTGTCGACACTGCGCATCGCGCGCCAAGATGATCCCGAGAAACCGTTATGAAGCAGAGCGGTTTTACCCTGCTGGAATTACTCATCAGAGTGACCCTGCTTGCCTTGATGGCGACGTTGATCAGCTCGGGACTGAAGGTGGCCTCCAGTAGTTGGGATCGCGCCCATGCGCGCATTGAGGCCGCGCAGGAAGTGCGGCTTATCGAGCAATTCATCTTCCGCGAGCTGGGCGAAGCCCGCCCTCTTCGCGTGCGCCTTGAGGATGGCAAGAACAGCGTCTTCCAAGGTGAGCCCTGGCGCGTTGCGTTTACCGCCCTGCTACCGACACAGCAAGGGGTGGGGGGGTTATACCGCCTGGCGCTCTATGCCGAGCCGCATGCTCGTGGGGAACGCCTAGTGCTGAGCTACCGTCTTTACCGTCCTTTGACGGCACCAAGCCCTCAACCGGCGCGCCGCCGGGTGCTGCTAGGCGCTTTGCAACAAATCGCGTTTGATTTCTATGGGTTGCTAGAAAGCGGATCGGGAAGCGGGTGGCAACCCGAATGGCGCCATGCCCAACGCTTACCCGAGATGGTGCGCCTGCGTTATTGGAGCAAGTCCATGGGAGCCCGGGGGATCATCGTACCGCTGCGCCTTGGGGCGCCATCCACCGTGAACCCTGAGGACATCGAAACGAGCGCTGAGGTCTAGTGCTTTGTCTACTTATCTTGATGTATCTGAGCGGTGCCCGAGGGTGCAGGGCCAGAGCACGAGCACCGTGATCGGGCACCAAAACGGCATCGTGCTCGTGATCATTCTGTGGGCGACGGTGTTGATAACGGTGATCATGGGGGGGCTGGTGCTGGCGATGCGAACCGAGATCCGGTTGGCGTTGACGCAAAGCGCTCAGGTGAGGGCTCGTGCGCTCGCCGAAGCGGGCGTTAATCATGCTATCCTACGTTTGCTACAAGCCGATCGGCGCCAGACGCCGAGCTTGACACTGCAGACAAAGCAGTATCGTTTTGGCGCCGGGCGGGTGCGTACTTACGTCGAGGATGAGGCTGGCAAGATCGACCTCAACCAAGCGGGACCGGAGTTGTTTGACGACTTGCTGGTATCATTGGGTCTGCCCGATGAGCAACGCGAGAGCTTGGTGGAGGCGATGTTAGATTTTCGCGATACGGATAATCTGAACCGTCTCAAGGGCTTGGAAGAAGAGGTCTACCAAGAATCGGGCCTGGACTACGGTCCGAAAAACGCTCCTTTTGACAGCGTTGAGGAATTGCTGCAAATCCCTGGGATGTCGACGAAGTTGTTTAAAAAACTGCGCAGGGCGATCACGGCGCACTCCGGACTCAAGGAGGTAAACCTCACCTTGGCGCCGATGGCGGTGTTGAGGATCGTGCCGAACCAAGATCCAGAAACGCTGCGCGAACGCTTACTCAAGGAGCGCGAAACACCGGGTAGCGAACGCGGCGCCCTCAAGCTCGATGCGAGGTACGCAGGCACCGGAGGGGGGCGTGTGTTTTCCGTTCGCGCCCAGGGAATAGTCGCGAACGCGCGCACCTCTATCGCCGCCATTATCTCTCTGGATCGGATCCCACAACGGCCTTACACCATTCTCGGGTGGACTTCGGGGTGAGCGACGGATGGCCTTAGCTTCTGTTACCCTGCCGCTCAAGAGGTTTTTTCGTTGGTGGCTGGACGGCCTGCGCGATCTTGTCCCGCAACAAATCCAAAAGCGATTTGAGCGTGAACGCGACACCATTTATGTTCGGCTCAGTGACGGGGAAGCCGTGATCACTCAGTGGCATCCGGGACAGCAAACGCCCATTAATACCTTCCGCTTTGCCATTGGAGAACGCGCAACCCCGGAACAAAAAGCGGCCCTTGCCTGGCTTGCCCAGCACCGCCAAGCCGGCGCCCGTATTTTGATCCTACTCCCAGCTTCGGACTGTATCCGCAAATCGATCACTCTGCCGCTGGCAGCGGAAGAAAACCTGCGCGAGGTCATCGGCTTCGAAATGGATCGGCTTACCCCCTTCAATTCCGAGGAGATTTATTTCGATTACCGGATCGTGGCACGGGACCCCGATACGGAGCGCTTGCGCTTAGAGCTATTGTTGTCACCACGCGCTGCTGTGGAAGGCGCGACCCAGCAGCTCAACTCCTGGGGTTTCAGTGCCCAGGCCGTGGCATTCGCCGATCCCTCGGACCCTGATCGCATGACACACGAATTAAGGTTACTGGCGGACCGCGACACGAGCTCTTCCGCCAATCGGGGGATCTGGGTGCAAGCTGCGTTAATCGGGCTGCTGCTGCTGGTTGCCCTTAGCCTCCCCTTATACCTCAACGGGCAAAAACTAGCCCGGTTGCAAGAGCAAATTGTACAAGTGCGGCAACAGGCTAGCGTAGCAACGCGCCTGCGCCAGCAGTTGGAGCAGCTCACGAGCGGCGCCCGGTATTTGGTCGGGAAACGCAAAGACATGCCCCTGAGGATCGCCACCTTGGATCAACTTGCCCGGCTCATGCCCGATGATGCGTGGCTTAACCGCTTGCAAGTGGAAGGCAACCAGATCACCATCCAAGGCGAAGCGGACACGGCGACGACCTTGATCGAAAAACTCGAGTCCTCCGAGGACTTTGCCGGCGCACGATTCACTTCCCCGATCCGGCAGAACATCCGCACCAACAAAGAACAATGCAACCTCTCCGCTGAGATCGAGGCAGAAAAAAGCTGATGCGCTCGACCACAATGCTCCATCGGGTGCTATCCCTAGGCTTGCTGTTCACCGTTCTGGCGTCGGTGTATTTTGGTTTTTTGAACCGCTGATAGACGCATACCGATCCTCCACCGACCGATTGCAACACGCTCAGACCCAACTCGCGAAGCTAACCCAGATCGCGCAGAGTCGAAAAACGATAGAGAGCCGGCTGGCGGAATTTCGCCGCAGTGATACCAGCGACCGCTACTACCTGATCGGCCGTACCCCAAGCCTAGCGGCTGCCGGCCTGCAAAACCACCTAAAAACGATCATAGAGGCCAGCGGGGGACAACTGATCACCTCCAGCGATCTGCCCAGCGCGAACGAGGAGAAATTGACAAAGGTCGCGACTTCTCTGCGCCTCAAAGCGCAAACCGAAGGGTTGCGGGAGATCCTGCACGCGATCGAGACCCAGTTACCGCTGGTATTTATCGACAAGCTGTCGGTTCGGGGCTTGTCGTTTTATAGCCTGCGCACAACTTCGAACACGGAGCCCATGCTCGATATTCAGCTGGATCTCTCGGGTTTCGCTCGCGCCGCAGAACCCGAAACCGGCAAACGTGAACAGGGTGCTAGCTGATGACGAGGCGCAACGTGATGATTTCTCTCACCGCCTTGCTGGCGGTGGTGGTTGGGATCGAGTTGCTCTTAGGCAGCCGCGACGAACCCCTCGAAACAGGAAAAGCCGGAGGGGGAGAAATGCCGGTCAAGGCAGTCAACATGAGCATCGAGTCCCCCCCGGTCGATCGGTATTCTGAATTCGTTGAACGACCCCTCTTTAGCAGCACGCGCAGACCCTTCCAGCCGAGCGATAAGACGCCGCTTGACCCGAGTGGCGCTGCGACGGCTTCGAATTTCGATCTGGAGCTTTCCGGGATCACCCTTTCCGGAACCCAGAAGCTCGCTTTGATCAAGACCAAGAGGGATAATGCCCAGCATCGCGTCGGCCGGGGGGAGGAATTTCGCGGGTGGACCTTGGAAGAGGTGCTCGCGGATAAGGTCGTGATGATAAACGGTGCGCAAAGCCACGAGCTGGCTTTGGTCAGAAAGGGGGACCCCTTAGCAGCCAAGCGAAAAAAACTACAAAAACAAAGTCAAAAGCGAAAGCAATCGCAATCCGCCAAAACCCAGACTGAGGATAAGAAAGCGCGGAATTCAAAGCGGCGCGACCTTAGGGCGCGCCAAGACCCTGAGCGCGATGCGCCCGCAGAATCCGAGTAGTGAGGAAGAACAATAACTTATTCAGCGCTTATAGGCTTTGACTCACTACTTTCGAGAATGACTCCGCTGGCACGGGTGGCGGCGGGTCAGAGCTTGTGAAAAAATCGTCGTGAGCGAAGGGAGGTCGCGTTCCGCCGGAGCACTGGAGCGTTTCGCCGGGAGCGAAACGGCGCGCAAGCCCCGGGGGGCGAGTCTCAGGGATGAGACGAGCAACCGGAGTGTATATTGAAATACCTGAGGATCCCGAGCACCGCCGGAACGCGAGACCCCGAGCGCAACAGATTTTTTCATAAGCGCTCAGAAATGGGGAAATCGCATGGCGGGTGTTTCATGAAATCGCGGATAGCCCTCTTGCTTTTCGGCGCGGCCTTCGTTTTGGGTGCCTGCGCCAAGCTCCCTCGACCAGCACCCACCGGGGCCTCGCCTTCAGCGCGCACCCTGGCAATCCCGCAACCCCCCTCTCGTGGGTCTTCGGAAATCGAGCTCGGACAACCCGAGGAAGAAAAGCGCAGGCCGGATCTACAGCGCGGGCATGGGCAGTTTGTGAAACCTCCCGACTCGGTCAGGCGACCAAGCCGGCAAGGGGAATACACGCTTAACTTTGAAGATGCCGATCTGCACGAGGTGGTCAAGGTCATTCTGGGCGATCTGCTGCAAGAGAACTACGTGATCGATCCCGCGGTGGCGGGTACGGTCAACATTCAAAGCAGTCATCCTCTGTCCAGGGACGACCTAGTCCCGGTCCTCGAGTCGCTGCTCAAGATAAACGATGCCGTGTTGGTGGAGAGCGGCGGCCTGTTTAAGATCATTCCAGCGGAAAACGCCTTTCGGGAAAGTCTGCCCCCGTCCGTGGGGCAACACCCCAGCAGTTCGCTCGGTTTTCGCACCCAGGTGGTACCGCTGCGTTACATCGGCGTCGATGAGGTGCAAAAGCTGCTCGAGCCCTTCTTAACGGAGATCCTGATCCAGGCGGATAAGCGCCGCAACCTGCTTATCCTGGCAGGACCGCAGCGGCTGCTGGACAATATGATCAAGACCATCCAAGTCTTCGATGTGGACTGGCTGAAGGGCATGTCCTTGGGATTGATTCCCTTGGGATACGTGGATGCCAAGACGGTGGTCACCGAGTTGGAAGCGGTGTTTGGTGGGGAAGATGAAAGCACCCTCGGCGGAATGGCGCGCTTTGTTCCCATAGAGCGCCTGAATTCGGTCTTGATCGTGACTTCCCAGGCCCAGTACCTGGATGAGATCAGCGCTTGGTTGCAGCGTCTGGACCACACGGACGGCAAGGCCGGCCAACGGCTTTATGTCTACTACGTGCAAAACGCCAAGGCCTCGGATCTGGCGGCGACCTTAAACGGCGTATTCGGCACCGGCGAGGGCCAGGTTCCGGGTGCAGAGGTGGCCCCGGGGCTAGAACCGGTCACGCTCGAGTCCGAGGAGCCGCAGGAGGAGGGCCAAGAGCGTCGTGCGCCAGCCGAGCAGCAGCCCACGACTGGGAGCGAGCTCACCCTGCCGAGCGGCAGCACCGTGCGCATCATCGCCGATGTGGTCAACAACGCCTTGGTGGTGTTCTCCTCCGCGGCCGATTATCAGATGATCGAGTCCGCCCTGAAGAAACTCGATCTCGTGCCGCTGCAGGTGTTGATCGAGGCCACGATTTACGAAGTCATCTTAGCCGACGATCTGCGATTCGGGGTGGAGTGGTTTTTCCGCAACACCATCGGCGGCGGTGGTAGAGCTAGCGGAACCCTTGATTTCGGTAATTCGATTACAATCGCCCCACCGCTAGGCGCTGCTGGCGCTACTACCAGCGGATTTTCTTACCTGATCTCCAGCGCTGGCCAAGTACGTGCGGCGCTCAACATGCTCGCATCGGAGAATAGGGCCAACATCCTGTCCGCCCCGGCGCTCATGGTATTGGACAATCAGACCGCCACGATCACTGTAGCCGACGAAATCCCCGTGCCGACCAGCCAGCGAGTCAGCACAGAAATCGCTACTAATGCCCCTCTGATCAATGAAATTGACTTCAAAGACGCGGGCGTGATCCTGGAGGTCACCCCGAGGGTCAATGCCAGCGGCCTGGTCAGCATGGAGATCTCCCAAGAGGTCTCGGATTTCACTGCCGGCAGAGCGGAAGTGCTGTCTGGAGCCCCAAGCTTCAGCAAGCGGGAGGTCGAGAGCACCGTCGCTGTGCAATCCGGTAATACCATCGTGTTGGGCGGACTCATTGAGGACGAACGTCGCGATGCGGATAGTGGTATACCGGGACTGTACAAAATACCAATTCTCGGCAAGCTCTTCGGGAACTTTCAAAACAGCTTCAGCCGCAGGGAACTGGTGGTATTAATCACCCCCCGCGCAGTCCGGAACGAGGAGGAGTCGCTGCGGGTGACGGAGGAATTCAAGCGCAAGCTAGAACAGCTCGCACCCCCGTGAGCAGTGCCTTAGCTGCTGGAACGATCAGCTAAGGGCGGCGGCTAGCCAAAGCGGTTTCCGTGCTTGAGGGCTTTTTCCCAAGAGCAACTCACTCTCTCAACGATAGCAGCCTAACGAGATCGACCCCCTAAGCGAATACCGCGTCAAGCGCTCGGCGGAGCGGACACCGGAGCCGTTAGGGCCGACGGCGCGATTAGGCTCACTGGGGCGGCCCGACTGTTGTGCGTTCTCGATCTGGACCCTAAAGGCGCCCCTTTTGGCGACGTGGTAACGATCGCAAACGCGATCCGCAGGCTCTGCGATGAGATCGCACTTCCGACTTACATAAAGACCAGTGGTTCCGCCGGACTGCATGGGCTCATCCCGCTGGGGCGTGGGCACAGCTATGAGCAATCGCGCACCTTGGGCGAGTTGCTGGCACGGGTGATGGTCGCCGAATTGCCGGAGCTCGCCACCGTAACGCGCTCGATCAAAGCCCGCGAAGGCCGTGTCTATATCGATTACTTGCAGAATGGGCATGGCCGGCTTCTGGTGGCGCCCTTTAGCGTGCGCCCCCTTCCGGGCGCAACGGTGTCCATGCCCTTGAGCTGGCATGAGGTCAACGGGAAGCTCGATGCGGGGCGGTCTACGATAAAAAGCGCGCTGAAACGACTGCGTTCCCTCAAAGCAGATCCCCTGCGCTCGATCGTCGATCAAAACGTAGACTTGCGTTTTGCCCTCAACACCTTAGCGAAACGACTCCCGCTCGGGCGGGTTCTGTGAGGCCGACGCGACAGCGGCCTTGTTTCCCCGTAGTTCCTCGCTTCAGGGTCGGCTCTTTCTGGAGCGCGCCCGAGTTCTTCGTTAGCGCCGTGGCGACCGCTTGGGGCGATCGATGCCATAGAACAAACCGAGACCGCTGGCTAGCAGCAGCGCAAAACTGACAAAGGCAACGCCGTATCCCGCGAGTTCGATCATGTAACCGAAGAGCGGTCCAGCGATAAGGAGGCCGAGCCAGTCGATCATCGTATAGAAGGCCATAGCGGCGCCGCGCTCGCGGGGCTCGGCGCGTTCCACGACTAGACTGAAGAGCACGGGGTAGGTGTAACTATGACCGGTCCCGCAAAGGAGTCCCGCTACCAACACGTGCACGTGCGTCTGTGCGGCCGACAGAACGGTGAAGCCCAGTGCATAAAACGACATCGCAATGCCGAGCATCCGCCGTGTCCCAAGCCGATCCGGGATCCAGCCCAAGAACACGCGCAGTGCGACGTCGATCGTGGCATAGGCGATACAGAAACTACCGACGCTACCTATATTCACGGTGGATACAAATGTCTTCAGAAACGCGAAAAGCCCATGCACCGAGACGAAAAACGCGACCGACGCGCACCACATCGGCAGCAGATTCCACTGAGTCGCGGCCGCGAAGATACCGCGCGACGGAAGGCTGGCGTCGCCATGCGCGATCAGCACATCGCGGAGCGGCAAACACATGATCAAGCCGATAACGGTAAAACCAAGCGCGCCGAAGAACAGCTCCCGGTAGTTGGCGTATCCCAGGATGACGTCGCCAAGCTGTGCACCGAGCCCGATGGTGATCAACCCCGCAGTGCCGAAAATAGCCAAGCCGTGGGTGCGTCGCTGTGCAGGGACGAGGTCAGCAGCATGAGTAAACAAGGCCGTGTACCACATAGTCTGGGCCACGCCATCGAGCGGGCGTACGACGTACACAAACGGTCCCAGCGAGTCGATGAAGAGATAAAGCGTGATCGTGACAATAAATAGTACGCAGCCGCCGAGGATCACAACACGCCGGCCGCGTGCGTCCATCAGCCGTCCTACGAGCGGCCACGCGATCACCGCACCCAACGCCTGCGCCGCCATGATGCGGCCGATTTCCGCCTCCCCCGCCCCAAGCTGCTGCAGAAAACCGGGCAGGTGTACGAATAGGAAGCCCGCGAGACTGAGCGTGAACGTAGCGAACGCGGCCAGCACGAACGCGCGTGTGAACAGAGGCTGCTTCATGCGTGAGCTTTGCCCTGTTCCTGCTTAGCTGGGTAGGCTGCGTTCGGAAGGCCGATCAGAATCGGGGCCGGGAAGCGCAGGCGCGATCTCGGCAGCCAGTCCTGCTCGTGCGCGATCAGCTTTGGGGCGGCGCCCCGGCGGGGAAGACGCACCGCGGGTTCATCCCCTAGGCGAAAGATCGCGTTGTCCCATCCAGCGTCGATCCGCTGAAGGGGAAGCCTCGACAAGTCTGGGTGCCGTTCACGCAGCAGAGTGCGGACCCGTTTCTCATCGATGGCGAGATCTGCCGCGGGTGTGCTTTGATCAACAATCGATGACGGTTTCGGTTCAATACTCACAAGGGGCGGCAGGCACGGATCATCATCCGAATTCCGGACAAGCGCGGTTAGGCTAGCTGCTCAGCCACGGTCGGCACAATCTTCAACGGAGCCTTAAGCCGAACTTCTTCCTGATTTTTTTCCTATCTGTTTGATCGGATTCAGAACCACGCCTTTTAGTAGTGTAATATGTAGCCATGTATATTATGCGTTACTGCTTGTTAATACCGCTTGAG
>Ga0187892_10001873_pt1 | contig 45694 bp, 33 predicted proteins | sample MA1701073metaG_FD_139345 | JGI IMG/M metagenome (GOLD analysis project Ga0187892, IMG submission 139345) | Bio-ooze microbial communities from a basaltic lava cave in the Kipuka Kanohina Cave System on the Island of Hawaii, USA - MA170107-3 metaG ...
GGCGCACCTCGCGGGGCCCGGACACGCCGCGAAGAGCGTCCTCCTCCGCCTGCGCGAGAGCGCCTCGGGCGCCGGCCCTCTCGCGCTCGGCTCCCCCGCGTCCGCCGATCTCGTCGCCGCGGCGACGAAAGGGCTCGACGCGGACGCGGTCCTGACGGGCCACCTCTCGATCGCCGGCGAGACGCTCGCGCTCGAAGCGGCCGTCACGGCGCCGCCCGGAGGGACGAACCTCGCCCAGTGCCGCGTCGAGGGCTCCCGGGACGTCTTTCCGGAGCGACTGGGCCAATTCGTCCTCGACGTCCGCGACGTCCTCCGAGTGGCGCCCGACCCGCTCGGCCCGGAGCCGGGCGATCTCGGCACCGCGTCGCTCGACGCGCTCGGCGCCCTCTGCAGCGCCCTCCTCGAGCCCTTGTCCTCGCCGGCCCGGCGCGACGCGCTCGAGCGGGCGCTCCGCCACGACCCGGCCTACCCCGACGCCGCGCTCGCCCTCGCCCGCGACCTCCTCCGGGCGGGCGACGCGGACGCGGCCCGCGCCGTTCTCGCGCGCGCGGACGCGGGCGGCCGCGCCGACCCGCGCGTCTTGAGGCTCCTCGGGCTCGCGCACGAGAGCCGGGGCGACGCCGAGGCGGCGCTCGCCGCGTACCGCCGACTCCGCGCCGCGCGGAAAGACGCCGCGATCGCCAACTTTCACGTCGGCTCCGCGCTCCTCGCGCTCCGACGGTTCACCGAGGCGGAGGAGGCGCTGTCGCGCTGCGCGCGCGCCCTCCCCGGTCGCTTCGAGACGCTCGAGCACTTGGGGGTCGCGCGGCTCCATCTCGGCGACCTCGCGGGCGCGATCGTCGCGTTCCGCGACGGTCTCGCGATCCGGCCCGGAAGCCCGAGCCTCCTCTCGAAGCTCGGCTCGGCCCTCGCGGAAAAGGGCGACGCGGCCGGCGCGCGCGCGGCGTTCGAGGAGGGGACGCGGCTCGGTGCGCCCTACGCGCCGCTCTACTTCAACTACGCCCTCCACGTCGCGCCGACCGATCCGGCCAAGGCGATCGAGCTTTACGAGCGCACGCTCGAGATCGACCCCGCGAACGTCTCCGCCCTCACGAACCTCGGCGCGCTCCGCGTGAAGCGGCTCGAGTACGAGAAGGCGGCGGTGTGCTGGCGCCGCGCCGTCGAAGCGGGGCATGGGTCCGAGGCCGCCCGCGTCGCGAGCGAGAACCTCGCCCGCCTCGGCGATCACGCCTTCCGGCAGGGGCTCGAGGCGTCGACGCTCTCCGCGCTATTCGCCGAGGCGCGCGGCGTGGGGCCCGTTCCCGCCGCCCGGCTCATGGCCGAGATGACGGAGCGCCGGCCGGACTCGTGGTACGCGTGGTTCCTCCTCGGCATGGCGCGCCGCGAGAAGGGCGACCTCGCCGAGGCGCTCCACGCGTACGCGAGAGCGCTCGAGATCGAGCCCGGCCAGCCCGACGCGCTGACCGAGACGGGCGTCATCCAGGGCCAGCTCGGCCGCCTCGACGCGTCCCTCGAGACGAGCCGGCGCGCGGTCGAGGCCGCGCCCGACTCCGCGGCGATCGTCTGCAACCTCGGCGTGGCGTACCTCCGCCTCGGCCGCCACGACGAGGCGGAGCGCGAGTTCCGCCGCGCGCGAGAGATGGCGCCGGACGACCCGATCATCGAGAATTGCTTCCAGGCGCTCGAGCTGAGCCGCGCCGGGAAGGACGTGCGGTTCATCTGAAGGGGATCCGCGCCGCGCCGCGCCCGCAGGGGAACCCCACACGACTCGCCGGCGAGAGATCGAGGATCGTCTACTCGACGCGATCGTCCTCGAAGCCGAGTCGGGCCGCGGTCCGAACCGGCACCCGGTCCTTCAAAGCGCGGGCGGCCTGCGGACGTCTGGATCGCGAATCGGCCGAGGCGCGGACGAACCTCATCATCGGCGCTCGGGTGCGATCGTGAACCGGACGCTTGCGACGCGAGCGGCGATCGCCGCGTCGAGCACGGCCACGACGTGGCCGACCGGAACACCGGGATCGGGCTCGAGGTCCGCCGGTAGCTCCGGCCACTTCTCGCGGAGGCCGCGGAGCGCGCTCTCGACTCGCGGCAATCTCGGCGCTTCGGCCGCGTGCGAGCCCGCGATCCACTCGAGGACGCGGCCGTTCACCGCCACGATCGTCCCGTCGCCGTCGCGGGTCAGCCGGACGCGAGGCCCGTCGAGCGACGGCTCGGCGGGCGTCGTCGCGGCCCCAATCTCGCGCGGAAGAAACGTGTCCAGAGTTCCGTCGAGCTGGCGGAAGCGGATCTGGCACAGGAAGAAAACGAGCAACAAGAACGTGACGTCGATGATCGGCGTCATGTTCGGAACGAGCGGCGGCGCAGAGGTCGATCGGGCCCGCGATGACATGGCGGGAGGCCCTCCGGGCGTGGCGGCGAAGGAGTCAACGGATTGCGCACCGGCCGGTTCAGCGCCTCCGATTCGGCCCGGCCGTGGACGGGCTCGAGGCCGCGTCTTTGAGCGCCGGCGCAGGGACCTTTCGGACGCGGACGCCGAGGAGGGAGTACTCGAGAATCCACACGGCGTCGCCCGACGGCGAGACCGTGACTCCCGTCGGCGACCACGGCGCCGTCGACCGAGAGAACACGCTCACGGCGCCGTCCGCCCCCACGCGATCGACGCGGCACTCGGCGTTGTTCGCGACGTAGACGTTTCCCTCGCCGTCGGCGGCGAGGCCCATGAGCCGGTGCCGGTCCTCGTCCTCGAAGAGGCTCCGAACCGTCCTCCGGAAGAGCGTCGCGAGCGTCGTCACGGTTCCGTCGGGCGCCACGCGCCGGAGCGCGCCCGCGTCGATGAGGTGGACCGTCCCGTCGGGCGACGCCGTCATCCATCGGATCGCGTGGAAGCGCGCGGCCTCGCCGCGGCCGTCGGCGTGGCCCGGCACGCCGCCCGCGAGGACCGACACGGCGCCGTCGGGCGAGCGCCGGAGGACGCGGACGCGATTCGCCTTGTCGCCCGCTCCGACCGGCCCGTCGGCCCAGTGCATGTGACCGCGCGCGTCGCGGACGAAGCTGTACTCCCCGCGGAATCCCTCCGTGGCGGGGATGACGTCCGAGACGACGCCGTCGGGCGACCGCTTCCATACGCGATGGCCCCATTTTCCCGTCGCGTCGCCCTCGTACCAGAGATGCTCGCCGAGGAGCGTGCCGTCCAGCTCGAGAAAGAGTTCGTGCGTGTGCACGTTCGGGACGACGACCGACTTCGACCCGTCGGGCGCGAGACGGAGGACCTGCTTCAGGTCCGTGTAGAAGACGTTCCCCTTCGCGTCCACGACGACGCCGACGCCGGGGTGCGCGGCGAGCACGAGCGGGAGCGCGAGAATGGCGGCGAGCGGCATGAAAGAGACCCTCCGCTTTCGAAGAGACGCGGCGCCGGTCGCGGCGTTAACGGGCGCGACTCCCGGCGCGCAACCGACTGCCCGGTCACGCCGGGAGCGGCTTCATCTGGAGCTGAACGCCCGTCATGACAAGGACGATGACCGGGAGCGAGATCGCCTGCCAGCGCCAGAGGGACCTGAGCGCCCCGGAGAGATCTTCGGACGTCTCGAACCGGATCGCGATCGCGACACCCAGGGCGGTCGCCACTGCCACCGTCGCAAGCGCGGTCATGATCGCGAGATAGAGCGTCTCCATTCCGGTGGCGTGCCCCAGCGCCTCCGCCAGCGCCGAGACGCCGAAGAGCGTGGCGAGTCCGACCGGCGGGGCGTAGAGGAGGCCGTTCGTCGCGGCGAGGAGCCGGAGGCCCGCCGCGGACGGGGTGGTGGACGCGCTCATGAGCGCGAGCCTTGCAATCCCGATGCCGAGTCGGCCAACCGGAGGCCGTGCTTCCCGAGCGCCGCGGCGAAACCGGACGAGAGCCGGTCATCATCCCCGACCGCGCCGGCGACGATCGCGGACGGGGCTCGCGGTTCGTCGCCCCTTCCGTGCAACGTTTCGCCCTTCCCCCCGATAGTCCCCGTGATGCCCGCGGAGTCCGGGTCGGCCCGGACCGCGGCGCGTCATGGGCTTCGAGATCGGAGGCGAGAGTTCCATGACTCATCGACAGGCGCATCGGATCGGGCGGACGCGGGCCCTCGCGCCGCTCGCGGGCTTCTTCGCGATCCTCGCCGCGGCCTCTGCCGCGAGCGGCCAGTGCCGCGGCGATTTCAACGGCGACGGCTACGACGACCTCGCGATCGGGGTGCCGGGCGAGGAGGTGAACGGCCACGCGCAGGCCGGCGCGGTGAACATCCTGTACGGAGGGCCCTCCTACCTCGCCCCCGGCGGGCTCTACTCGATCCTGCATCAGGACGTCGCCGGCGTGGCGGACGCGGCCGAGGGTTTCGATTCGTTCGGCGCGTCCCTCGCCGCGGGCGATTTCAACGGCGACGGCTACGACGACCTTGCGGTCGGCGTGCCCGGCGAGAAGGAGGGATCCGCTAGCGGCGCGGGCGAAGGGGCCGTCCACGTCTTCAGGGGGTCCTCGAGCGGGCTCCGCGTCTCGGGCAACGTGCTCTGGACGCAAGGTGCGCTGGGCTTCGCCGGCGATCCGTCGGATCAGTTCGGCTTCGCGCTCGCCGCGGGCGACTTCGACGGGAACGGCTACGACGACCTCATGATCGGGGTTCCCGGGCGTGACACGAATCAAGGCGCCTCGGCCGGCGTCGTCTATTACCTCCGCGGGGGCGCGTCCGGACTCGGGCTCTTCCCGAGCGGCGCCGGCGCCGGCGGCGAGGCCGCATTCGACGGGTTCGGCCGAGCGCTCGCGGCGGGCGACTTCGACGGCGACGGTCTCGACGATCTCGCGGTCGGCGCTCCGAACGCCGACGTCGGGGCGGTGGCGGGCGCCGGAGTCGTCCGCGTTTTCCCCGGAAGCGCGTTCACGGTCGATTGGTTTGCCGGAGTGCGCTGGCACCAGGACATCCTCGGCATCGCGGACAACGCCAGCACGGGCGACAAGTTCGGGACGGCGCTCGCCGCCGCGGACTTCGACGGCGACGGCTACGACGACCTCGCGGTCGGGGTCCCCTTCGACGACTACGGCAGCGGCGTGAACGCCGGGGTCGTGAACGTCATCTACGGCGGCTCCGCGGGACTCACGGCGAGCGGCGACCAGCTCCTCACTCAGGGCTCCGGCGCGACGGAGTCCGAGACCAACGACTACTTCGGCGCGAGCCTCGCGGCCGGCGACACGAACGGCGACGGGCGCGCCGAGCTGGTCGTCGGCGTCCCCGGCGAGGATGCGTTCACCGGAGCGCTGCGGGCGTACCGCGGGACGGCCGGAGGCCTCGCCCTCTTCAAGATCCTCTCCGCGAAGGTCAAGGGCGGCGCGGCGGCGGGCGACAACTTCGCGGCGTCGCTCGCGCTCGGAGACTTCAACGGAAACGGCAAGTGCGATCTTGCGGCGGGCGTCCCGCTCGACGACGTCTTCTACCTCGGGCGGGATCCGGTCCCGAACGCCGGCTCCGTCACGATTCTCGCGCCCCGGCACGTCCAGTTCGTGACCCAGGCCACGACCGGCGTCGGCGGAGACCCGACCGCGGGAGACGAGTTCGGCGCGAGTCTCTCCCGCGCCGCGCGATAGCGACGGCGAGGCGTATCGGCCCCGGCGCCGACAGTCCCCCAATCCCAGAGGGGCCCGCGGTCCGGATCGGCTCGGACCGCGGGCTTCGAAATCGGAGGAGCGAGTTCCATGACGCATTCGCAAACGAGTCGGACCGGATGGACGAACCGTGCCGCGGCGCTCGCGGGAGCGCTCTTGGTTTTCGCGACGGCCGGCGCAGCGAGCGGCCAGTGCCGCGGCGGCTTCGACGGCGACGGCTACGAGGATCTCGCGATCGGAGTGCCGTACGAGGAGGTCAACGGAAAGGACCGCGCCGGCGCGGTGAACGTCCTCTACGGGGGCCCCACTTTCCTCGCCCCAGCCGGCGCGAGAAAGCCGAAGGCGTTCGACGTTCGCGGCGCGCGGGCCCCTCCGACCCGCGCGCCGCGCCTATACTATTCGTGGCCTGCGGCCGGTCGACGCTGACTCCTCCCCCGCGCCGGCGGCCACGGTGGGTGAGTGGACGACGCCTTCTCGGTCCTCCTCGATCGCGCGCGCCGCGGCGACCGCGACGCCGTCGACGCGCTCCTCGAGCCCCACCTCGCCGGAATCCAGGCGTATCTCCGCCTCCGCGCCGGGCCCGTCGTGCGGGCGCGCGAGTCCGCCTGCGACCTCGCCCAGTCGGTGTGCCGCGAGGCGATCGAGAAGATCGGCAAGTTCGAGAAGGGCGGCGAAGACGGGTTCCGCCACTGGCTCTACGCCCTTGCGTGGCGGAAGCTCGCCGACCGCGCCGACTACTACAAGGCCGAGAAGCGCGACGCCGCGCGCGAGGCGCCCGCGCCGGAAGGGAGCGCGTCGTCCGACGACCGCGACGTCATCGGCGTCTACGCGACGCTCGCGACCCCGAGCCGCGTCCTCGCCGCGCGCGAGGAGATCGCGCGCTTCGAGAAGGCGTTCGACCGTCTCCCGGACGAGTATCGCGAGGTCATCCTCCTCGCGAACGTCGTCGGCCTCTCGCGCGCCGAGATCGCGCGGCAGATGAACCGCACGGAGATCGCCGTCCGCACCGCTCTCGCGCGCGCGCTCGCGCGCCTCGCGAGCCTCGTCGACGGCGAAGAAGAGGACGCGGGCGGGAATCGCCCGCGCGACGAGCGGTGACCGACCCGACCGCGCGGCGCGAAGGGCCCGAGCCCGCCGATCCCGTCGAGGCCCTCGTCGCGAATTGCCTCGAGCGCGCCGATGGCGAGGGGGACGCGGCCGTCGAGAGCGTCTGCCGGGCGCATCCGGAACACGCGGCGAAGATCCGCGAGAGGCTCGAGCGGCTCCGGCGCATGGGATTCTCGACCGCGGGCGGCGGAGAGCGCGGGCGCGACTTTCCCGATCGCCTCGGCGATTTCCGGCTCCTTGAGCGCCTCGGCGGCGGCGGCATGGGCGTCGTCTACCTCGCTCGGCAGGAGCCGCTCGGACGCGACGTCGCGTTGAAGCTCATCCGCCCGGACCAGGTCTTCTTTCCGGGCGCTCGCGAGCGCTTCCGGCGCGAGGTGGAGGCGGTCGCGCGGCTCCAGCATCCCGGCATCGTGCCGATCTACACGGTCGGCGAAGCGGGCGGGCTCCCTTTCTTCGCGATGGAGCACGTCGAGGGGTGCACGCTGCAAGAGGCGCTCGAAGCGCTCGAGTCCGCGCCGGTTTCCGAGAGGCGGGGAGCCGACCTCTCGGACGCCGTCCGCCGGCGGACGTCCTTCCGCGATCGCGATGGGTTGCCGCCCGCCTACATGTTCGAGGGAAGCTGGGTCGAAACGTGCTGCCGCGTCGCGCGCCATCTCGCCGACGCGCTCGAGCACGCGCACCGCCGCGGCGTCCACCATCGCGACGTGAAGCCGTCGAACGTCATGCTCACGCCGGCGGGGCGCGTCATGCTCCTCGATTTCGGGCTCGCGTCCGCGGAAGGGGCCGGCCGACTGACCCGCACGGGGAGCCAGCTCGGGTCCCTTCCTTACATGTCCCCCGAACAGTTGTCGGGCGACGTCGAAAACGTCGACCGGCGGACCGACGTCTACTCGCTCGGCGTGACGCTCTACGAGATGCTCTCGGGCGCTCTGCCGTTCGACGCCGGCACGACGACCGCGACGACGCAAGCGATCGTCGCAGGGAATCCGCCCGCGATTCGGGCACTGAACCCGTCGGTCTCCTGGGATGCCGAGACGGTGTGCCGGAAGGCGATGGACCGCGACCCGTTGCGCCGCTACGCCGCGATGGCGGACTTCGGCCGCGATCTCGAGAACGTTCTCCAGAGGCGCCCGATCGAGGCGCGGCGCCCGGGCGTCGTGCTCCGAATTCGCCGCTGGGTGCAGCGGAACCCGGTGGCGTCCACCGTGCTCGCGTTCCTCCTCGTGAGTCTCGCGACGTCGTTCTACTTCATCGGCCGGATCTCCGAGCAGCGCGACGAGGTCCTCCGCCTCTCGGACGTCAGGCGCCTTTCCGACCTCCGCTCGGAGGCCGACCGGCTCTGGCCGGCGATCCCCGAGAATGCGAGCCGAATGGAGGCGTGGCTCGTCGAGGCTCGGCGCCTCGCCGACCGCCTCGCGCTTCATCGCGCGACTCTCGCCTCGCTCGGCGACTCGTTCCTCCCCTACGACGACGAGGCTCGGCGGGAGGATCGGGAGACGCATCCGAGGGCGGCCGAGCTCCGCGACAAGAAGGCCCACCTCGAACGGGACCTCACCGCGCTCGCGAAGAGCGAGTCCATTCCCACGGAATCCCGTCTCGAGAAACCCGAGGAGATGAGAAAACACGTCGAGGAGCTTCCTGCGGAGATCGCGGATCTCGAAATCGCGGTCGGCGAGCGGCGGACATTCCGGTTCGCCGATCCCGAGCGGCAGTGGCAGCACGACACGCTCTCGGATCTCGTCCGGGGGATCGAGGACCTGACCCTCCCCGGCGAGGTCTACGGGCCCGCGATCTCGAGCGTCGAGAGGCGGCTCGAGTTCGCGAGGACCGTCGAGCGGCGGTCGATCGACGAAGCGAAGGACCGCTGGGACGAGGCGATTGCGTCGATCGCGAACCCGGACGAGTGCCCGATCTACGGCGGCCTCGAGATCCCGCCGCAGCTCGGGCTCGTGCCGATCGGCCGCGACCTGGACTCGGGCCTCTGGGAGTTCGTACACCTGCAGACGGGCGAGGCGCCCGAGCGCGGCGAGGACGGGCGCCTCCGGCTCGACGAGAAGATGGGGCTCGTCCTCGTGCTGATCCCGGGCGGCTCGTTCCGGATGGGCTTGTCGGGCAAGGAAGCCAAAACGAGCCGGAGCGAGCTTCCGGCGCACGATGTCGCCCTCGATGCCTACTTCATCTCGAAGTTCGAGATGACTCAGGGACAGTGGCTCCGGTTCACGGGGAAGAATCCGAGCTTCTACGGCCGGGGGAGCTTGAGCGCCGCCGGGAGCGCGTCGCTTCTCCGCCCGGTCGAGTACGTGTCGTGGGACGACGCCTCGCGCGTCTTGCGCCAGCTCGGGCTCGATCTTCCCACCGAGGCCCAGTGGGAGCGCGCGGCGCGGGGCGGGACGGTCACGAAGTGGTGGTGCGGCGACGACCCCGCGGCGCTCGCGAGCGCGGGCAACCTCGCGGACGCCCACGCGAAAGCGAACGGCGGACCCGCCAACTGGCACTACGAGACCTGGAGCGACGGCCAGACGCTCTACTCCGCGGTCGGCGGATATCGAGCGAATCCGTTCGGGCTCCACGACGTCTACGGCAATCTCTTCGAGTGGTGCCGGGACGGGTACGCGAAATACACCGTGCCGGTCCGTCCCGGCGACGGCGAGCGGAGCGCGGCCGAGACCGACGGTCGCGTTCACCGCGGCGGCTCCTACGGCACCGCGGCGATGGACGCCCGATCGGCCAGCCGGAGTTACGCGCCGGGTCACGCTCGCGCGAGCACGCTCGGAGTTCGCCCGGCACGCGAGGTGAATCGCGATTAGCCCCTTACGGCGGGCGGTCCTCGTGCGCATAGAATCGGTGGTGCGCGTCATCGCCCTCGTCTCCGCCCTGGCGGCGATCGCCCCCTCGGGCCCGCCTCCGCTTCCGCCGCGAATCGACTGGGCGTGCGCTCTCCTGCCGGGATGGGGCCGCGTCTTCGGCGCGCCCGCGGCCGCACCCGAGTCGACTGAGCTCGTCTCGGTCTCCGCGCCCGACGGCGTCACGGTCGACCGCGATGGCATTCTCGAGAAGGACCGCCGCCTCCGCGAGTCCGGGTGGGACGGCCCGCCCGTCCTCCTCGTCCTCCACGCGTCGGCCGAGGACAAGGCCGCGGCGACCGAGTCGGCCGTGCCCTGCCATGCTTCGCCCGGGAGCGACGGGCGCGTCACGGTCCACGCGGTCGCGGAGCCGAGCGGCTCGTGGGCCCACGCCGAGGCCGAGTGGCGGACGCGGTTCGCCGCGCGGAGCGATCTCGCGGCCGCAGCCCGGATCGGACTCGCGCTCGCTACCGCGGGGACGTACCGCGGCGAGGACCTTGCCGTCGTCGAGCGCCGCCTCCGCGCGCAAGGCCGGCTCCTCCCCGTCCGAGACCTCGCCGACGAAGCGCGCTTCCGCGCGCACTCGCATCTCTTCGCCGAGCCGTCGGCCGCGAGCTTCGTCCGGTTCCTTCGCGCGCGAGGAAAGCCGGTCACCTTCGACGGAGCCGAGGCGCTGGAGCACGAGTGGCTTTCGAGCCTCGGGCCGGACCCTTCGGGCAGCGCGGGCCCTCCGCGGCCCGTGCCGTTCCAGCGCGGCGTTTGCCTCGCGCACACGTACGACATCCACACGGGCTATTTGAGCGCCCGAGCGGCCGCGACCGTGCGGCGCCTCCGCGACGAGGCAAACGTGCGGTGGATCTCGATCACGCCGTTCGGCTACCCGGTCGCGAAGGACCGTCCCGAGATCCGGCCGCGCGAACATACGGAGGACGCGATCGGCCTCCGCGCCGAGAGCGACGACAGCATCGCCGCGATGACGCGCGCCGCTCGGGCGCTCGGAGTCGGGGTCCTCGTGGCGCCTCACCTCTGGGCGCACGGCTTCTGGTGCGGCGAGATCGCGATGACGAACGACGCGGACTGGGCGGCGTTCTTCGAGAACTACGGGCGGTTCATCTTCCACCACGCCGAGGTCGCCCGCCGCGCGGGCGCGGACGTCTTCTGCGTCGGGAAAGAACTCCGTGGAACGACGCGCGCGCGGCCCGAGCGGTGGCGCGCGCTCGTCGAGGACGTGCGCCGCGTCTTCCCCGGTCCGGTCGTCTACGCGGCGAACTGGGGTGACGAGTTCGAGACGCTCCCCTTCTTCGACGCGCTCGACGCCGCCGGGCTCAACTGCTACGCGCCGCTCGCGGGCGAGGGTGTCGAGCCGACCGAGGAGACGCTGCGCGCGGCGGCGGAGCGGGCGGCGCTGAAGGCCGAGGCGGTCTCGCGCAAGTCCGGGCGGCCGGTGATCTTGACGGAGGTCGGACTCCCTGCGCACCCTCTCGCGGCGCGCGAGCCGTGGAAGGACCCGCCGGACGACCGCGTGGACGAGGCCCTTCAAGCGCGAGCGTACCGCGCCATAATGGCCGCCTTCGCCGACCGGCCGTGGTGCGCGGGACTCTACTGGTGGAAGGTCTTCACCGATCCGCGCGCGAACGACCGCCGCCGCAACGGCTTCCCGCCGGTCGGACGCGAGGCGGAAAAGGTGCTCCGCGAGGTCTATGGCCGCGAGCGAGGCGCTCCGGTCGCGGCACCGCCGCGCTGACGCGAGGAAGCCCGCGAGAGGTTGGGGAGAGTTCGATCGATGAGCCGGAGGAAATCCGCCGCGTCCGCCAAAGAGACCCGCCGGTCGATCGAGGTCATCGGGTTTCCGATGGACCTCGGCGCCGGCCGCCGCGGCGTCGACATGGGCCCGACCGCGTTCCGCATCGCGGGTCTCGTCGACAGGCTCGAGCGCCTCGGGTTCGACGTCAAGGACGCGGGCGACATCGACATCCCCATCCCGGAGGTCTTGAAAGTAGGAGACCCGCAGGCCCGCTACCTTCCCGAGATCGTGAAGGCCTGCAAGCGCCTCGCGACGCGCGTCGCGAAGGCGATGAGCCTCAGCCGGATGCCGCTCGTCCTCGGCGGCGACCACAGCTCGGCGATCGGCACCATCGCCGGCGTCGCGTCCCATTTCCGCTCGCTCGATCAGGAAACGGGCGTCGTCTGGATCGACGCGCATGGCGACGTCAACACGCCGGAGACGACGCCGAGCGGCAACATCCACGGGATGCCTCTCGCCACGAGCCTGGGCTTCGGACTCCCCGATCTCGTCGACATCGGGGGGTTCTCGCCCAAGCTCAAGCCGGGGCACGTCGCACTCGTCGGCATCCGCGACCTCGACCAGGGCGAGCGGGACTTGATCGGCGAGAGCGGCATCGCCGTCTTCACGATGAAGGAAGTCGATCGCCTCGGCATCGCCCGCGTGATGGAGGAGGCGATCGCCATCGCGTCGCGCGCGAGCGGCGGGCTCCACGTCTCGTTCGACATGGACGTTCTCGACCCGAGCGCCGCGCCCGGCGTCGGCACGCCCGTTCGCGGCGGCCTGTCCTACAGGGAGGCGCACCTCGCGATGGAGATCGTCGCCGACAGCCGCCGCCTCACCTCGCTCGAGATCGTCGAGGCGAACCCCATCCTCGACGTGAAGAACACGACGGCCGAACTGGGGACGGAGCTCGTCCTGTCGGCGCTGGGGAAGCGGATCCTGTGACGACGCGCGGCTCGGGGAGTTCGTCCTCCTCCGAGCCGCGCCGATGGCCCGGCCGCGCCGCGTCGTCTACTACGGGAGAATCGTGAATCGGGGGCAATCCGTGAGTGCGATCGCACCTCCGCCGAGCAGGACTCCGGCTTGGGTCACCTTGCTCTGGAAGACCACCGAGGGATCGTTCGGGATCGTCCATTGCACTTCGACCTCGCCCAGCGGGCCGGTCGAGAGCTGCCTCGGCTTGAGGAAGAGATCGAGCCGGCTCGGCCGCGCGAAGCAGAGGGTGAGACCGCTCCCGCGGTGCGTGTACGGTCCTTCGGGGCCGAGGCCGAGACCGCAGCGCGTGTTGGCCGGTCCATAGACCGTGATCCGCATCGTGCTCCCCCGCCGCGGATTGCCCTGGACCTCGATGTCCACCTCGTTCGGAAGATAGGTGAACGTGCAGCCCGGGTCGGCGATGCCCCCGTCCTGGCCGATCGAGATGGGCACGGAGGCTCCTTCCGACGGACCGCGCGGGGTGGACACGACGAGCGTCTCAGGACCTTCCCATCGCAGGACCTGGGCCCTGGCCGATCCGAAGAAGACACTGGCGAGCGAAGAGAGATAGTGGCCGCGGATCGTGACCTCCGTCCCTCCCCGCAGCTCGCCCGAGAGAGGCTCGATCGAGGAGACGAGCGGAGCGCCCGGACGGAACGAGATGACGATGTCCTCCGGCGCGCCCGTCGAAGCGAGAGCGAACACCCCGGAGGCGCCGACGGAGAGACCCGCCCTCGGCGGGAGAAGTTCCTGCCACGGATGGAGCGACTCGCTCCATGACGTCCCGCTGCGGAGGAAGACGGAGACCTTTCCGGGCGCGTCCGCCGGCTTCTCGAGTCCGGGGGCGCCGACCACCGCGAGGCCGTCGAGCAGCGCGACGGACTCGCCGAAGTAGTCGAGCGATTCGAGATCGCCCGGCCGCAGCTTCGCCTCCTCGACCCATCCGGCGGCCGAGTTCCGGAAGACGTAGGCAGCGCCTGATCGCGTTCCGCCGTCGTTTTTCCTAGGCGCTCCTACGACCAATCGATCGGCGCGGAGCGCCACGGACCATCCGAGTCCGTTGGAGCGCTCCCGCTCGCTCGGTCGGAGGTTGACCACTTCGTCCACGAAGAGCGATCCGTCGAAACGGAGGATGTCCACGGCGCCCCCGTCGCCGAAGTCGCGGAACGGGAGGCCGATCGCCAGCCGCGAGCCGTCCATGCTCAGGTTGTTGCCGTAGCCCACACCGAACTTCCCGACAACTTCCTGCAACATGACCCAATCCCCGCCTACTCGACCGAACACGAAGAGAGGCTCGGACAGAAGGCCTCCCGCGACGACGACAAGGTCGTCGCCGGCTGCGACCGAGGATCCGAACCGGAAGTCCCTGATCACGCCCCACATCGTCTCTTCCTCCGCCCACGAGCTGCCGTCGTGCCGGAAAACGTAGACGAGCCCGAACGATCGGGCGTAGCCCCCCTCCGGCGCGCCCACGACGATCAAGTCGCCGTCGATCGCCACAGCAGCGCCGAACTTGTCCCCCTCGACCCCGTTGGACGCCTCGAGCAGTTGGTCCTCGATCCAGCGGCCATCCTCGAGCTTGAGGACTCTCGCAGCGCCCGCTCCCGCGCCCGGGATCCCCACGACGGCCCGGTCGCCGTCGATCGCCACGGAACCGCAGCCCGGGACCAGGAGCCTCTGCTCAAGGGGCCCCGCGCCCGGCGAGCACTGCTCGAGAGCCGTTCCTCCCCAGACGGCCACGTCCTTCTGCCACCCCTCACACTGCTGGCTCGTGCAGCCGATGGCGTCGACCGCTAGCGTGTGCGGGGCTCGAGGCAAGCCCCTCACTATCACGCGGGCGTTCCTCGTGACGGGGTTGTTCATATCGAGGATCGCCACAGCGGCACCGTCGACACTCACGCGGCAGCGACCGTCGTTGTCGTCGCCCTGGAGATGGACCGAGACGGCGGTCGTGGAAGCCGTGGTTGTGGTGAAGAGGGAGTGACCGGCCCATCGAAGCCAGACCTGGGTCGAACTCCCGTCGTGGACGTTCCCGAGCCAGTCCCGGCCGTTGCCACTGCCCAAGAAGTCCGCGTCGCGCACCTCGGCGACGACGAGGTCCGGCGCGATCTGATCTCCCGGACGGAGATCCTCCATCGCCGCATCGGAAAGCCCGATCTCGACCTCGCAGTTCGGTGCCCGCCACTCGACGATGATCTCGGCCCTCGCGAGAGGCGCGACGGCCAGCAGCGCGGCCGAGAGCAGGCCACGAAGCGCACCACCTCGAGGTTGCGACTCCGCATCTCTCTCGTGCGTCGGATCGACGATTCGTCCTGGCCTCGACTGTCGCATGATCGCTCCTCCTGTACGGGACCGGATTGCCGAGCCCGTGGACTGGGAAAAAGGCCGGATTCGGCGGTCCCGCAGAGAAACACACCGTCCGGCGTCCGGTGAGATCACGTTTCTTCCGCATCGCCAACCCGCGGGGAGGGATCCCAGCGCTTGGCTAGCCTTGACGATCGGGCTACGATCGGCGGCGCCGACGTCCGGGAGGGGACACACGGCGGGTTGAGGCACTCCCCATGACCGCGAACGCGGGCGACCACGAGGAAGGGACGCGGGACAGAGTCGCGGGACGCGACGCGGCGCTCGAGAGCCTCCTCCCGACCGTGTACGAGGAGCTGCGCCGGCTCGCTCGCCAGCTCCTCCGCTCGCAGCGCCCCGGGCACACTCTCCAGCCGACGGCGCTCGTCCACGAGGCGTACCTCCGCCTCCGGCGAAGCGGCGGCGCCACGGACGATCGCCGCCGCTTCTACTGCGTCGCCGCGCGCGCGATGCGCCAAATCCTCATCAACCACGCGCGGGACCGCCGGCGAATGAAGCGCGGGGGCGAGCGCCGGAGAGAGCCGTTCGAGCGCGCCGTCGACCTCGGCGCCGAGCCGGAGCCCGACCTTCTCGCGCTCGACGAGGCGCTGCGCCGCCTTCAGGAGATCGACGAGCGCAAGGGGCGAATCGTCGAGCTGCGGTACTTCGCCGGGCTCTCGGTGGAAGAGATCGCGCGGCTCCTCGAGATCTCGACGGCGTCGGTCAAGCGGGACTGGGCATTCTCGAAGGCGTGGCTGCTCCGACGGATCGGAGAGGCGAAGTCCGGTGGAGAATGATCGACGCCGCTCCGGGCCGCACACGGCCGAAGTGGAAGAGCTCTTCGCCCGCGCGATGGAGCGTCCTCCCGGAGAGAGAGCCGCCTTCGTCGAGTCGGCGGCATCCGGGAACGATGCGCTCCGGCGGGAAGTCGAGTCGCTCCTCGGATACCACGATCGCGGCGAGCGCGCTCTGGAGAGTCCTCCCCTGCGCATTGCCGATGAGGTCGATGCCGCCCTCCGGCTCGAGGGCGGAGACGAGCCCTCCCATCCCGTCTCGATCGGTCCGTATCGGATCGAGCGCAGCCTCGGTTCGGGAGGAATGGGGCAGGTCTATCTCGCACGGCGCGATGCGGGCGCGGCCCCGGTTGCGGTCAAGGTCCTGCTTCCGGGTGTGCCGGGCCGGGCTCTCGCCGAGCGATTCGAGCGCGAGCGCCAAGCGCTCGCGAGCCTCCGGCACACCGGCATCGCGACGCTCCTCGACTCCGGCAAGACGCCGGAAGGCCTCCCGTATCTCGTGATGGAGTTCGTCGACGGGGAGTCCATCACCGACTTCTGCGACCGCCGCCGCCTGACCGTCCGGGAGCGGATCGGGCTCTTCCGACGAGTCTGCGATGCGGTGCAATACGCCCACCGCAATCTCGTCCTCCACCGGGATCTCAAGCCGAGCAACATCCTCATCACTCGGGACGGCTCTCCGAAGCTCCTCGACTTCGGGATCGCGAAGATCCTCGACGCCGGGACATCCATCGAAGAGGCGACTCTCACGTCTCCGAGCCAGAGGGTCCTCACGCCGGAGTACGCGAGCCCGGAGCAGTTCCGGGGCGACCGCGTCTCCACTCAGACCGACGTCTACTCTCTCGGCGTCCTTCTCTACGTGATCCTCACGGGTCGCAGGCCCTACGCACTCGGCGGCATGACCCGGAGCGAGATGCTGCGCACCGTGTGCGAGCGTGAGCCGCCCCGGCCGAGCGAGGCGGTCGGCCTCGGCAGCGGCGGCGCGGTCGCCGCCCGGACCGTCCCGGGCCGTCACGAGTCCGTGGGAGAGGCGGAATGGGGCAGGGAAGCTCTCCGGCGCTTGCTGGCCGGGGATTTGGACATGATCGTGATGATGGCGCTCCGCAAGGAGCCGGAGCGGCGATTCCCTTCGGTCGAAGCGCTCTCGGAGGACCTGCGGCGCCATCTCGTCCACCTGCCGATCCTGGCCCGGAAGGGCACGCTCCGGTACCGGGCCCAGAAATTCGTCAAGCGAAACCGAGCCGCCGCCGCCGCGGCACTCGTCCTTCTCGTCGCCGCCGCGGCGACCCTCGTCGGCGTCTCGCGGGAGGCGCGGCTCCTCCGCCAGCGCGAGGCGAGTCTCCGCGCGCGGGCGTTCGTCGACGAGATCCTCTCGATTCCTCCGCTCGATCCCGGCACCCGCGACGAGATCCGCGCGGCGGTTGCGCGGCGGGCCGGGGGTCTCCTCTCGACCCTCGACGGGCAGGAGAGCGAGAGCCTCGCCTTCGCGCGGAGCGTCGCGGCCGCGTGCGAAATGCGCTTCCTCGACGATCTCGCCGTCGAGTGGCGCGAGAGAGCGCTCGAGGCCGCTGGCCTCACGACGGGCGCCGACCCGGCGCTTCACCTCTACGAGGCCGGTCGGTCGTACCACCGCGCTCTCCGATTCGAGCGCGCGGAAGCTCGGCTCGCGGCCGCCCTCGACCGGGCGCGCTCCGGCAGGAGCGCGATCTCGGAGTCGGACGTCCTTCACGAGATCGGGCGGGTCCATCGGAGCGCCGGCGATTTCGAGAGGGCCAGGTCGAGCCTCGAGGCCGGCCTGGACGCTCTCCGAGCCGGTAGGGGAGCGAGAGACGGCGAGGCGGAGGTGGCGGCGCTGCTCGACCTCGCAGGCGCACTGGAGGATCTCGGGGATCCCGAGCGCGCGGAGTCCCTGCTCCGAGACGGCCTCGGCCTCGCGAACGGCGTCGAAGGCCCGGCGGGGACGGCCTTGCGAGGCCTCGTGCATCACCGACTCGGATCGCTGCTGTGGGCCTCCCCGCGGTTCCGCGAGGCCCATCCGCACGTGCGTCGGGCGGTCGCCGATCTGCGCTCGGGCGTCTCGGCGGACGACCCGCGGCTCGCCACCGCCGCGAACGACCTGGCCTTCTTCCTCAGGCTCTCGGAGCGGCTGAGCTACGACACGGCCTCGAGCGCCGTCTGGCGCGAGGCGTTCGACTTGCGCACGCGCCTGTTCGGCGAGAAGAGCCTCGCGGTCGCCGAGAGCTACCACACGCTGTCTTTGTCCCACAGCGGGCCCGACGCGGCCTGGGCGCACGACAAGGCTCTCGACTTCTTTCGCGATCTCCTTCCTGCGCGTCATCCGCGCCTCGTCGATCCGCTCGCCCGACTGGGCGAAACGTTGACGGGACTGGAAGCGCCCGAGTTGGATCGGGCGGAGCGCCTCCTGACGGAAGCCCTCGAAATCTCGCGAGCCCGGTACGGTCCGGCGCACTGGCGGTCGGCCCGTGTCGAGGCGCTGCTCGGATGGAACCTGGGACTTCAAGGAAGATCCGGCGAGTCCGTGACGCTCATCACGAAAGGTCTCGGCCGGCTCGACGAATGTCTCGGAAAGGACCATCCGTGGGTCGGCTCGCTGGCGCACCGATCGATCCCAGCGCTGAAGCGCGCAGGTCGGCCAGAGCTGGCGGTTCCCCTCTCGGAGCGCTGGACGGCGGGCCGCTGGATCTGGCCTTTCTCGACGACGCACCGAGACGACGACAACTCGATGGAGGCGGCGGCGGATCTCGACTTCGAGGACGACCTCGCGGAGAAGACCGTTCTCGTTCCGGACTGGAATCATGAAGGCTCACGTGTGCGTCTCTGGATCTACGGCAAGCCGTACAACAACTTCGGAGGCGGCTTCCGGAACCTCGAGGACCATCTGATCGAGGTCAACGAGGGTGGCGAGAAGACGCTCCGATTCGACGTGCGGGCCGCGTTCGTAGTGGCGGAGGCGTTTCAGTGGACCTCGTTCGAGATTCCAGCCGCCTGGATCGTTCGCGGAGAAAACGTCTTCCGAATCCGCGAGGACCACCGGCCAGACTGGAGGGAGACTCGACCGTGGGAGTTCAACAATCTCCTTCTCGGAATCGACCTCGATCGCGACGACGACCGGAGCTGGTGGATCGCCGGAAACCGTCCCTGCTGTCCGGAGCTGGCGAACGAGACGATGAGGGCCGAGAAACCCCTTGCCTCGTCATCGCCACTTCTGGCCGGGCACCGGGACCGAGGCCTCCGGGAATGCCGCGGCGAGCTCATGATGTTCCTCGAGATCTACTGAGGTCGTAGCGGCCCGGAAGGATCTCCAAGGCCGGCTCTCAGGGCCGGATGAACGGAGAGGAAACCACGGCGGAGCGCTTCATCGGCCGATCGCAATATGCCGGACTACAGGACTCACGCGCGACTTCTGAGTCGTGCCGTCACTCGGCGGCCGGCGGACGCCTCTCGAGGAAGAGCGAGGCTCACTCTTCGACGGCAAAGACTCGCGGGCGAACTCTTGAACGTCGGGACTTTCGAGGATCCGCAACGCCGTCCCACACCCGGGACCGCGCGACAGGAAGTCCTGTGCATGCTGGGGAAGCGGAATCTCTAGCTCTTCCGCGCCACGTAGGTCACGAACGGCCTGAGCCCCGGGGCGAGGCGCGTGATCGCCCTCGGCGTCAGCCCTCGATAGCGGCCGCGGAAGATGAGCTTTTCTACGGCGAAGCCGATCCGCTCGAGGAACTCGCGCACTTCCCGCGTCGTGTACTCGCGGACGTGTCCCACGTGGCCGAGCGTCGAGAGCTTCTCGTACTGGGCGTACACGCCTCCCGTGCACGAGTGGCACTGGTTCAGGAAGAGGAAGTTCGCGATCCCCCGGAGCGACCGGAGATTCGGCGTCGAGAGGAGGAGAAGGCCGCCGGGCTTCAGGACGCGGCGCGTCTCCCTCAACGTGAAGATCGGATCGATCCTGAGGTGCTCGAAGATCTCGTTGAAGATGACGACGTCGAACGACGAGTCCGGGAACGGCGCAGGCTCCCGCTCGACGTCGCATTTCCGCACGTCGAGGCCGAGCGTCCGGATCGCCGTGGCGAACCGCTCCGGCCGCGCGTCGATTCCGACGACGCGGTAGCCGGTCCGGTGCAGCGCCTCGGTCAAAAAAAGCGGCACGGATCCGTACTCGAGGATCGCGTCGTCCTTCGTCGCGTGGCGTAGGACGATCGCGAGGTCGGACGCGATGCGCGCGAGCTGGCTCCGCGCGTACGAGGCGCACCACGCGCAAAGATTTGGATCGTCGGCGGAAATGAGAGCCGAGAGCTGCCCGACGAGCGACACCCACTCGCTCGGGGGGGCGCCGGGTTCCGATTCGACGAGCATCTTTCGACACTCCGGGTTGTCGAGGGGCTCGGGCTCGCGCCCTGAGCGGCGGGACCTATCGACCGATTCGACCGGCTTGAATAGGAAATTCCGTTCGACGGTCATCCCCGAGGGCGCGAGGCTCGATGCGACCCGGCCCGCCCCGGCGCGGCCGCGCTATCTAGCGCCGGGAAGTCCCGACCGGACAACGACATCGAGCCTCGTCGCGGCGCCCGACAGGTGTCGTCGGAGTCCGAGGAAGGGCTTCGGCCGCTTCGCAAGACGAGGAGAAGTCGGAGTTGAAGACTCTCGCTTGGCCTCGATCCGGGACCTTGGCGCCCGGCCGGCTCGATCCGCAGCTCCCGCCTCAGCGCCCCTCGGGCGGCGTGGCGGGCCGGCCGAGAGCGTCCGACTCGGCCCTCCCGATCGCGTCGGCGACGAGCGTTTGCGCGTCGGACTTGAGGCGCGCGATCGCCTGGTCCGCCGTCGAGGGAGCGGCGCTCGCTTCGAGCGCGGCCCGATCGGAGCCGGCCCGGATGGCGCCGAGCGCCGCGGCCCGCGCTGCGCCGACGGCGCGCGCGATCTCGGCCCGCACCGCCTCCTCCGCCCCGGCCCGGTCGACGAGCGTTGCGGCGAGGAGCGCCGTCTCGCGCAGCCGCTCGGTTCGCTCGACGAGGTCGGCGGCCGCGCCGACGCGCGCGGACGCCTCCGCGTACCGCGCGTCGACGTCGCCCAGCCGCTCCGCGACGCCCGCACGCACGGCTTCCGCGGCCGCGGAGGCGAGCGCCGCGCCGCGCCGCTCGAACTCGCCGATTGCCTCGACGACGCACGCGAGCCCCGAGGCGCGCGCGCGGCTCTCCGCCTCGCGCGCCGCGAGCGACGCGAGCCGCTCTCTCGCCGACGTCATCTCGGAGTCCATCTCGACCAGGCGCTCGCGCAGGCTTTCCGACGCCGCGCCCGCGCGCGCCGCCTCGGACTTGGCCGCGCGGAGCTTCTCCTCCATGAGGGCGCGCTCGGCCGCTTCCCGCTCCCGGATTGCGGCGGCCTCACGCGCCGCGCGGTCCATCTCCGCCCGGAGACTCTCGGCTTCGAGGCGGATCTTCTCGCCGCGGTCCCGCGACGCGACGGCCTCGGCGGCCGTGCGCTCAAGCCCGGCGCGGAGCCGCTCCGCTTCCTCCCGCGCCCGCATCGCCTCGGCTTCGGCCTGCCCGGCGCGCTCGGCGGCGCGCGTGAGCTCGACGCGGACCTTCATCTCGCCTTGGCGCCAGCCGTCGATCTCCCGCTCGAGGTCGACGACGCGCTTCGAGCGCCGATCCGACCTCGAGCGCATCTCCTCCCTCAGCCGCTCGGCCTCGGCCTTCGCCTTTTCGGCGGCGCGGCGGAGCGCGTCGATTTCGCGCCGCGCGCCGCCCTGCCCGGATCCGTCGTCGCCGCGGTCGCACGCCCGCCTCCGGCAGCGCTCGCAGCACCGGCACGCTCCGTCCTCGCCCGCCGGACGCTCCCCGTGCTCGCGTCCGATCTTCGCCGCTGCGGCTGCGGCGGCGGCCGCCGCCGCAGCAGCAGCCGATCGCGCTTGCGCCGCGCGCTCCTTTTCGGCCTCGCCCATCTGCCGCGCTGTCCGGGCGTGCGCCTCGGCCATCTCCTCTCGGACGCGGGCCGCCATCTCCTCGGCCTCGCGGTGAGTCCTCTCCGCCCGCTCCCGCTCGGCCATCGCCTCTTGTCGAGCGGTTTCCGCCTCGCTCCGCGCGCGATCCGCGGCGGCCCGCCACTCGGCGGCCTCGCGCCTCGCCCCTTCCGCGCGCTCCTGAGCATTCGCGACCTCGTTCTTGAGCTTGGCCGCGGCGGATTCGTCCGCCGCCCGGCGCTCGCGCTCCACGGCGGTCGCGCGCTCGGCCACCCTCTTCCGCTCGGCCTCAGCCGCCTTGAGCGCGTTTTCCGCGTCGGCACGGGACTTCTCCGACAGGGCCTCGATCCGATTCCGCGCCGCCCGCGATTCGGCCAGCTCGCGCTGCAGGCGCTCACCGGCTTCTTCCCCCTTCCGGCGCGCATCCTCGAGCTCCGCTCGCGCCGCTCCCGCCTCGTCGCGCGCGAGCGCGAGGGCGGCCTCGAGCTCAACGATTCGTGCGTCGCGCTCGTGCAGCGCCGCGGCCGCCGCGTCCCGCTCCTCGCGGAGGGCCGCTATCTCCCGCTCGAAGGACGACGACGCCGTCTTCTTCGACGCAGCGGCCGAACTTTCCTTTTTCGACGACTTGCACGACAAGCCCGCGACGACGACGGCCGACGCCACCGCCACCGTCATGAGAATCGCGATCGATCGGTGTCTCTTCATCATCATGGTCCTTTCCCGATTCAGCCGAATGCCGCGGCGAACTCCGCGCCGTCCGGCTCGTGCCGCTTCGCGGCGTGAGCCGTGCCACCGTCGACCAGCCGTCCGCCGATCATCCCGAAAAAAAACGCCGCCAAGTCCGCCGCGGGCAGGAGCGGATCGAGCGGCGCGGACTCGAGCGTCGGAAGGACGCCCGTTCGCTCGAGCGCGAGCACGCTCACGAACCCGAACAGCGCTCCGGCCGCGGCGAGCCCGAGCGCGCCCCGCGCCGCGCCGCGCCGTCGCAGCGCGCCGATGATCGCGCCACCCATCGCGCCGAAAAGAAGGAGCCCTCCCGCCCGCGCCGGAAAAGGTGCGGCCGCGCTGCCCGTCCGCCGCGCGAATCGGTCGAGCGAGTCGCGCGCGAAAGCGACGAGGACGCGCTCGATTTCGGGTCCCGTCGGCCCGGTTTCGGCAACGAACGACTCGATCCGCTCGGCGAACGCCGCCATCTCGGAAAGGCTCGCGGACTCGCCGGCACCAGGGGCGCCGGCGCTCCAGCGCGCCTCGCGTTCCCGGGCGACGCGCGCCACGTCCTCCGCCCGCGCGGCGGCGGGGCCCGCCGCCGGAGTCGACGCAGTCGTCTCCGCGATTATCCCCGCCGCCGTGGACGAGTCCGGACCGAGGGACGCGCGGAGGGTGAGCGCGAGGCCGGCGAGCGCGCCGGGCCGGGAAAGGTCGGGGATCGCCGCGAGCGCGAGCGGCGCGCGCCGGCCCGCGTCGTCGCGGAACGCGACGGCGCCGTCCCCCAGCTCGACGAGCCGCGCGCGAGAGTCCGAGGCCATCCGGTCGATCCGCTCCTCGAGCGCCGCGAGCGCCGCCCGGGCCCGCTCGGCCCCCGGCCGCACGATCTCGCCCACCGAGTCGCTTCGCGGGGACATCGGCTCGCGAAACGAAAGCCGGCCGCCGCCCGAGAAAACGACGCAAGCGCCGGCGGCCACGAACGCGGCGGCGGCCCCGACCGGTCCGTCCGGCGGGACGACGTCGAGTCGCACCTTCGTGGATCCGGCCGAAGTCTCGACCGCGACACATCCGGCCCGATCGATCCGCGCGCGAAGGAGGTCGACGGCCGCGAGCCGCGGAGACGCGCCCACCCGGAGGGCGGCAAGGAGAGCCGCGATTGCGAGCAGCGCCGCGATCGACGCACCCTTCCGCCCGACGGGGTAGCGCGTGTCCGGGGACATGATCCTCCGCCGCGATTCTATTCGCTCCGATCAAACGGCGTGAGACGGCGTCCGTTGGGGGTTTTCGCGACCCCGACTTACCCCATCCCCCCGCCGCGGCCGATACTCTCCCCATGATCTTTCCCTGGCGAGAGTTCAGAGAGGCCGGCGTCCGCGGGTTTCTCCTCGGCGCGATCCTCTACGGCGTGCCGCTCTCCTTCCTGCACGTCCTCGGAAACGAGGGCGTGAGCGCGGGCGGCGCAGTCGCCACGCTCGTCGCGTTCGTCGCGATCTACGGCTCCGGTTCGGGCGCCGCGACGCTCGGCGCCGCCGTCGTCCTCTCCCTCGCGCGGGTCGGGACGGCGCGCGCGACGCTCCTCGGCTTCGGCGCGTTCAACGTCTTGTTCTGGTCGGTCGGGCTCACCTACGGCCTCACCTACGACGAGGTGCCGCGCGCCGCGGCGGACTCCCTCGGGTCGATGATCGCCTATCTCGCGGCGCGCGCCGGGGCGGTCGCGATCCTCGCCGCCGTCGTCTCGTGTCTCGTCGCCCGCGTCCGAGTCACTTGGGTTCGGGCCGCCGCCGTCCTTGCCGCCGCGGTCGCGGCGCACGCGGGCGTCGGACTCGCGCGCGGCGAGTCCCGCGCTGTCGCGGCGACGCGGCCGGACTTCCGCGTCCGCGACACCGGCGTCGACGTCATCGCGATCGGGATCGACGGAGCCGACTTTCGGATCCTCGATCCCCTCCTCGCGAAGGGTCTCCTGCCGAACGTCGCGGCGCTCGAGGAGCGCGGCGCGTTCGGGCCGCTCGCGACTCTCCCCGATTCGAACTCGGCGGTGATCTGGGCGTCCATCTACACCGGGAACACTCCGGAGCGCCACGGAGTCCACGACTTCTTCTCCGTCATCCTTCCCGGCGTGCGGTCGCCCGGGCTCTTCCCCGTTCACCGGACGTATTTCAAGGAGATCGCGGGCGCGCTCGAGCCGCTCGGGCTCGCGCGGCGGCGGACGCTCGACCGCTCGTCGCTCGCGGCGCCGCCGATCTGGGAGATCGTCGACGGCGCGGGGCTCGCGTCCGGCGTCGTCGACGGCTACTTCTTCTCGTATCCGGCGCCGGAGCCGCGCACGAAAGACGGCTTCGTCCTCTCGTACGGCATCGACGGCTTCGTCGAAAAGGCGCGCGGGACGGCGGCATTCCGGAAGATCGGCGACTACGCGCGCCCGGTCGAGGTCTTCGCTGACGTGGAGGAGGCGCTCGACGGTCCCGACTTCGCGTGGCAGACCGAGGCGCTCCTAAAACTCCTCGCGACGCGGCCGCGGCCGCGCTTCTCGAACCTCTACGCGCACGAGCCCGATGCGGTGCTGCACCGATATTTCCGGTATCACGAGCCGAAGTACTTTCCGTTCGTCGACGCGGAGGGGATCGAGAAGCACGGCTCGAAGATCGTCGACTTCCACCTCGCGCTGGACGCGTTTCTCGGGCGGCTCGAGGCAGCCATCGACGAGAACACGGTCATCGCGGTGCTCTCGGACCACGGCCACTCGCCGACGATCGTCCACGCGATGGACACGCAGCACAGGCACGGGCCGCCGGGCGTCCTCTTCCTCGCGGGCGGGCCGATCCGGACGGGCGGCGTAGTCCTCGAGGGAGCGCACGTCTACGACGTCTTCCCGACGATCCTCCACCTCCTTGGATTGCCCGTCCCCGAGGACGTCACGGGGCGCGTCCTGACGGAAGCGATCGAGCCCTCTTTCCTCGCGCGGTTCCCGGTCGAGCGCGTCGCGTCGCTCGACGCGCTCGGCGCGCCCGTCGGCGCGGCGCACCGGAGCGCCGAGAGCGAGGCGGAGGAACTCGAAAAGCTCCGGGCGCTGGGGTACATCCGCTGAGGGCGGGGGAGTAGATTCCGCTTCGATCTCTCAGCGGTTCCCCACGATGCGGTTGCACAGCGGACCGTAGAGGACGAGGCAAGCCGCGCCGCACCCACGCCGATCGGCCGAACCGCGCACTCTACGGAGCCTGCGATGTCATGCGTGCTCCGGCGCGTGACTCAGTTCTTGATCCAATCACGAATGCAAAGTTGAGTAGGAATCAGCCAAGCAGGAGGCCGAAATACCGAGCTAGTTTCGATCCACCGCACCCCCGCCTTCGGTTTCCTAAGAAGCGTTCGTCTTGACTCGGGCGTCCGCAGCCCGTCGCCCCTCCCTCTCCCCGGACGCTCACTCCCCACTACGATTGAAGTCCACTTCCTCCGTCCGCCCCGGAACCCGCGTCTTTCCTTGCTCCCCTCGCCTGGCAACTCCTCGAGAGAGTCATAGTGGGGAGTTTCCTCATGCGCCCACCATTGCGGAGGAATCTCTAACCTTACCTACTTGCACTGTCTAATGCCAATGCGTACGATTCAACAACATGACGGCAATTGACTGCCCATCCTGTGGCACGCGAGTCTATCCAACTGCCGATCGACAATGCCCCGCCTGTCGACGCCCCATCGACAGTGTCCCTACTTCTCGCATTGCTACAGAAGATCGGCGAACTCAGTTCGACAAGATAGCGACTTCTCTTCGCGCTTCGCGCCTGCTCCTTCTATGCGGTATCGTGGCGTATCTTCTTGTAGTTTCCGGCGTGGTACTCTTCTGGTCTGCTGTTGAGGTCCGCCTTGACGATCTAGAGGACCCAGAAACGATTCTCACTGTCCTCATTATCTTTGGAAGCGGAGCGCCGTGTTTGTTCCCGCTTTACCTGCTCCTCTCGCGGGCACACGTAATACCTCGTTTGCTCCGCTGCCCACGTGTCGGGTGGCTTCCTCGATTGGCCCTGAAGGCAAGCGCCATCTCAGCATCTTCATTGTTCATCGTAGGTGTGTGGCTTATGGGCCTACTAGTCAGTAGCGGCCCAGTGGAGGATCACCAGAGGCAGGAGGCGCAGTACTTTACCATTGCCGCTCTTGCCTCACTAGTGTTGCCATTTATCATGATTCGTGCACCTCGTCGGGCCACAGCTGTAGATGTGGCGATTGGTAAATCGCCCAGCGCTCTAGTAGTGCTTACACTATCGCCACATTTCTTAAGCCTTCCACTTATCTATATTACAACGCCGAGCATCTACGTGAACGCTGTCAAATTGAAGCTTCCTTGGGGATCGCATGCCGTTCGGTGTGGCGGCGGTAGATGCCACATTACCGTTGAATACCCATGGTTAGTCCCTGCGCTCGGGCGTGCTCAGATGGAAATCTCTTTTTGGGGCGATGAGATCATCCGACTTCATTACCGAGCCGGGTTCCTTTTTTGTTCGCAGTCCACGCTATCGCGCGGCTAGGCACTTCACGTTGAGTGCGAGATGTAGCGCTAACGGTGACGCGCGTCTCGCCTACAATATCTCCGTGCCAACTCCCCGCTTCATCCGAACCGGGGAGCTCTGCCGTCGTTTGGGCATATGGCTCCCTCGACGTCCGCTCACTCTGCTCGGGGTCGTCTCCGCCTTTGGGCCGGGATCCGCCTTTCCAGCTTCGACGCGTACGCGGCCCTCGGCCGCGGTGCACGGAAGCGCCCGCCGTGTTGACCGACGGCCGTCCCGCATTCCACGGAAACCCGCCGATTCTCAACCGAGGTTTCACGAGCTGACCTAGGGTTGGATCGCCAGGTGACTGGCACCGCATGTGGCTCGCGCACCGCCAGTCGTGCCGGGTGGGCCTGGGCGGGCAACCGCGTGGACCCACCCGGCACGACCGGAACCACAAGAGCCAAAAGCTCAACGATTTGCGATTGCGAGGTGTCGCCGTGAGCGCGCCGGGCCCGACCCGCCCGCCCCCTACCCCTCGAGCGACTTCTGCAGCTTCTCGTCCTTCTCGGCGACGCCCTTGTCGAGTCTTGCCTTGTAGGCGCGGAGCTTCTCGCGGAGGGCTAAGTCCGAGGTCGCCAAGATCTGCGTCGCGAGGATCGCGGCGTTCTTGGCACCCCCCTCGCCGATCGCGACCGTCGCGACCGGGATGCCGGGCGGCATTTGCACGGTCGCGTAGAGCGCGTCGACGCCCGCGAGCGGGCTGCTCGCGACCGGGATGCCGATGACGGGGAGCGTCGTCACCGCCGAGACCGCGCCCGCGAGGTGCGCGGCGCCGCCCGCGGCGCAGATGATGACGCGGAGGCCGCGCTCCTCGGCGCGGAGCGCGAACGCGCGCGTCCGCTCAGGGCTCCGGTGCGCGGACATGACGTGCGCCTCGTGCGGCACGCCGAACTCCTTCAGCGTCTCGATGCAGTGGCGGACGACGGGGAGGTCGGAATCGCTCCCCATGAGGATGGCGACGCGGGGTTCCATGGCGGCTGCGGTCATGAGTTCGTCGCGGGAAGGGGCGAGCCGGTGATCCTCTCGTAGGCCGAGCGATAGGCTTCCGTGATCTTCCGGATGAGGTCGTCGGGGAGGTCGGGCGGCGGCGGCGTCTTGTTCCAGCCGGACTTCTCGAGCCAGTCGCGGACGATCTGCTTGTCGAGCGAGAGCTGAGCGCCGCCGGCCTGGTACTTCGACTTGATCCAGAAGCGCGACGAATCGGGAGAGAAGATCTCGTCCACGAGGAGGATCTCGCCCGACTTCCGCTCGCGGCCCCACTCGAACTTCGTATCGGCGATGATGATGCCCCGGGCGTCGGCGTACGCGGCGGCCTCCTCGTACACCGCGATGCTCCTGCGGCGCAGCTCCTCGGCATCGCTCTTCCCGATCGTCTTCACGACCTCTTCGAACGTGATGTTCTCGTCATGGCCGGTCTCGGCCTTGGTCGAGGGAGTGAAGATCGGCTCCGGCAGACGCGCGCCCTCGGTCAAGCCCGGCGCGAGCTTCAGCCCGCACACCGCGCCCGTGGCCTTGTACTCCTTCCACGCCGAGCCGAAGAGGTAGCCGCGGACGATGCACTCGATCGGGAAGACGTTCGCCATCGTGACGAGCATCGCGCGCCCGCGCAAGAGCTTGGCGTGGCGCCGCGCCGCCTCGGGCATCTTGTCGACGTCGGTCGTGACGAGGTGGTGCCTCGTCACGCGCGAGATCTTGCCGAACCAGAACTCGGAGAGGGCCGTCAGGACGCGGCCCTTTCCCGGAATCCCCTGCTTCATCACGACGTCGAACGCGCTGATACGGTCGGTCGCGACGATGATGAGGTGCTCGCCGACGTCGAAGATGTCGCGAACCTTGCCCCGCCGGACGAACGAAAGGCCCGGAATGTCGACCTGAAGAACGGCATCATCGGTGGCGGATGTCACGGGAAGGCGCCTCGCTTTCCTATGAAGGGGCGCGGATCGTATCACGCGGAAGCGGCAGCTGGTACCGTTTCAGCCGAGGCGCTTCCGGGCGACTTCGTCGATGCGCGCGCGGAGGCCGGCGTCGGCGTCGAGCAGCGTCTCGAAGTCGCGCGCGGTGAGGACGAGGAGCCGGCAGTAGCCGAGCGCCACCACGTCGGCGACGCGCGGCTTTTTCGTGAGGAGCGCGAGCTCCCCGAAGAACTCGCCCGAGCCGAGTTGCACCGGATGCGGCGCGACCTTCACCTCGACCGCACCGGACGCGATGAAGTACATCGAGTCGCCCTTCGCGCCCCGCTCGATGATCCGCTCGCCGGGGAGCGTGAACCTGGCCTTCAAAGGCCGCGCGATCCCCTCGAGACGCTCCTTCGAGAGCCCCTCGAACATCGGAACGCGCGCGACGAGGTCCTCGGGCCGGAGCGCGACGTCGAGCTTCGGCCTCCGGCCGACCTCCGAGCGCCGCCCGGCCACCCGGCGCTCGAGGTCGCCGAAGACCTCGCGCGTGATGACCGACTGCGAGAGCATCCCGCCGTACGTCTCGTCCTCGAGCCTGAGCGCCACGCGGTTCAAGTAGTTCACCTCGAGCGTCCGCGCGTACTCGGGGAATTGCAGCTCCATCGCCGCGATCGACCGCGAGATCCCCTCGAGGCGTGCGGCGAGGATCGCGCCCAGGTCCTTCGCCGGAGCGTCTCCCAGGAGCGGCACGATCTTCTCGCAGTTGAACGCGATCAATTCGCGCACGAGCGCCTTCTCGGCGAGGAAAGTCTCGAACCGGACCGAGAGCGCCGACGCGAGCCACGGCGTGAACCCGAACCGCCGGTGGAGGAAGAGCGCGGCCTTGAGCTCGCGGCCGAACTCGAGCCCTCTCCTCGCAGCCGCCTCGTAGCCCTCGCGCCCCCCGGTCTTCGCGCCGTCCGCGAGCCGCCCGTTCTGCGCGAGGAGTCCGTCGACGACCGGCCGCGTCAGGATCCCCTCGCGAAACCGCTCGAGCACGAGCTCGCGCCCGCGCGCCGCGACGGTGAGAAGCCCGATGTAGACGCGGTCCTCCGCCGAGAGCCCCGCGTCGCCGTCCTCCGCGGCCGAGACGCAGCCGATGCGAGCGGCCACTTCGTCCGAGACCGACGCCGCGAGCGCGGGCTCGATGCTCTCGGCTTCGGCCGCCGCGGCGATCTTCTCGCGCATCGCGGAGTACGCGAGGAAAAGCGCCCGGTCGCGCACCGCGCGGTCCGCGGGCGAGAGCCGGTCGAGGCGCAGGAGCTTGATGAGGGGCTTGAGCGTCAACCCGTTCACGAGGAGCGTCGAAAGGACGAAGCCCGTCACCATGGCCGCGACGAACCGGCGCACGTCCGCGGGCAGAGCGGCGTTCTCGAACACGGCGAGCGCGAGCGCGAGCGACACCGCGCCGCGGAGCCCGCCCCACGCGATCACGGCCGCGTACGGTGCGCTCACCTTGTTCGCGAGCTTCAGCGCCACGAGCGCGGGCAGCATGCCGAAGAGGACGACGAGGCGCGCCAAGAGCGTCGCGAGGAAGACGACGCCCACGAGGAGGACCTCGCTCGGCGCGGCTCCCTCGAGGAGGAGCGGCGCGCGCATCGCCGCGAGGATGAAGACGAGCGAGTTGGCCCAGAACCCGAGCTGCCCCCAGGTGTCCACGAGGCCGTCCCACGTCTTCGGCGCGATGCGCGTCCGGCCCTTCGATCCGATGACCAGCGACGCCACGACGACGGCGACGACGCCCGAGACGCCGAACGTCCGCTCCGCGAGGACGAACGAAAGATACGCCAGCGCGACGGTGAGCGTGATCTCCGCCACGCGATTGCCGCTGAGGACGCGGACGAGTGAGCACGCGAGCGTCGCCGCGGCCCAGCCCACGGCCGCGCCGCCCGCAAATGTCCGCGCGAACGCGAGCACCGTCGCCGCCGCGTCCGGCTCGCGCCCGCCCGCGAGGATCGCAATGAGGAGCGAGAAGAGCGAGATCGCCGCCGCGTCGTTCAGGAGGCTCTCGCCCTCGACGAGGATCGAGAGGCGCCGCGGAGCGCCGAGGTCGCGGAAGATCGAGACGACGGCAGCGGGGTCCGTCGTCGCGACGATCGATCCCAATAGCAGGCACGCGACGAGCGACATGTCCGACACGGCGCCGAGCGCGAGCCCCACGACCGCCGTGCAGACGACGACCGCGACGACCGCCAGAAGCAGAACCGGCACGATGTCGTCGAGGAGGCGCCGCACGTCGAGCGCGAGCCCCATCTCGAAGAGGAGCGTCGGGAGAAACACGTAGATGAACGCCGCGGACGAGAGGTTGAAGCTCCGGAGCGCGCTGAGGACGTCGCCCGTGGCTGAGGCGTCCGGGAGGCCGTGGACCGCGAGGCCGAGGAGCCCGCCGAAGACCGCGAGGAGGACGGTGAGCGGCAGCTGGATGCGCGAGGCGAGGGCGGGAAGGAGGCTCACGCAGAGGAGCAGAAAGCCGACGCCGAAGACCGTGAGGACGATGTCCGGCATGAGCGCTCAGTCCGGGAGCACGCGCTTGACCGCTCGCAGGACGTCCTCCCGCGGGAACGCGCGTCCCTTCACCACGACGCTCCCCTCGGGCGACAGCACGACCTCGGCGACGCCCGCGATCGCGAAGAGGCGGCGCGCGATCTCGTCGCCCTCGGCGCTTGCGACCCCCTCGAAAACGCGCCGCGGGCCGTCCACCTTCGCGACGTTGAGCACCGACTCCGCGGCGTCCGGCGCCGGCTCGACGCGCTCGGCGCCGAATCGCGCGAGGAGCGCGCGCTCGACGGCGGGCTCGATCGCGTCCCACGCGGCCGCATCGGCCTTCATCACTCGAACGCGGTAGCGCGTGAAGTCGACCTCGCGCACGCGCGGGTCGGCCACCACGGGCGCGAGCCACTCGGGCGGCCGGCGCGCGGACCGCGCGCCGAAGACGAGGACGATCTCGCGCGTCAGCTCCTCCGCGACGTGATAGACGCGCACGTTCGGGTTGGCGGGCACTTCCCGCGCGACCACGGGCGAGAAACGGTACCTGGTACCGTTTCCTGCTTTCGCTGTCATGCGTAGAAGCGCGGAAGCTGCGCGGCCATGAGGGCGAGCGCGAGGACGGTCACGCCGAGGAAGAACCAGACGAGAGAGCCGACGGCTTTCCGCGCTCGCTCGGTCGACGGATCGTCGGGCCCGAGGAAATACGCCGCGGCGAACCCCGAGACGAGCCCCGCGACGTGCGCCGTGTTGCTCGCCCCGATGAAGAGGCTCACGATCAGGCCCCAGGCGGCCCACTGGATCGCCTGCACCTTCACGGCCTGGCCGAACCGCGTCGGAAGGCGGACGCCGTACGCGACGAGAGCGCCGATGAAGCCGAAGATCCCGCCCGACGCGCCCGCGCCGCCTTGCCCGAAGAGGAACATCGCGATCGCGGCCACGATGCCCGAGAAGAGGAACACGACGACGAGCTTCGACTTCCCGAACAGCTCTTCGATGAGCGGGCCGAGGAAGAAGAACGCGTACGTGTTGAACGCGAGGTGGATGAGCCCGAGATGGATGAAGATCGGCGTCACGAACCGCCAGTACTCGCCCCGGCGCACGAGCTCCGGCAAGAGCCCGCCGAACCCCAGGAACGTCCGGTACGAGTAGCCGAACCCGCCGAGGACGCTCGCGCCCTCCTCGCTCTCCCCCGGCGCGAGGAACACGCGGTCGGCGACCACCATCACGGCGAAGTAGACGAGGATGAACACGGCGAACGAGCGGCTCGGACCGAGCTTCCCGAAGAGCCGCGTCGGGTTCTGGAGGAGCCCGGTCGTGAGGCGGTCCTTCGCGCCGCAGTAGGAGCAGTCGTCCGCTTCCGCTCCGACGAGATTGCCGCAGGCCCGGCAGAGCCGCGGCCGGCCGCGCCCCGACGAGAAGAGTCCCATGGCGCGAGACTATAGCCGCGCGGGAGCGGCGGGGCCACGAGCCGGCGTCGGGAGCCCGCTCGTGTCGCCGAGACGCGCCGGCCGATAGACTCGCACGCGATCCCGACCATGACGACGGCCCCGCAGAACGCCCCGACGCGCCTCGCGACGCCCGCCGCCCTCGCCGCGGCGGCGCTCGCCGTCGTCGTCTCCCTCTCGTCGCTGAAAAACGGATTCGCGTTCGACGACGTGACGCTCGTCGAGCGAAACCCCGTCATCCGCTCCCTCGCGAATCTCCCGCGCATCTTCACGGAGCCGTACTGGGGAGAGGGGAACCGGAACGGCCTCTTCCGGCCGCTCGCCGTCGCGAGCTACGCGCTGAACCACGCGATCCACGGGACGGCGCCGTTCGGCTACCACCTCGCGAACGTCCTCCTCGCGGGGCTCGCCGCGTTCCTTGCGGCCGCGCTCGCGAGGCGCCTCTCCGGCCGGGAGGATGTCGCGCTCGTCGCCGGCCTCCTCTTCGCCGCGCACCCCGTTCACACGGAGGCGATCGCCGGCGTCATCGGCCGCGCGGAGCTCCTTTCGGGCGCCGCCGTCTTCGGAGCGCTCCTCCTCGAGGTCGGGGAGAGGCGCGGCCGCGGCACCGCCGTGGCCTCCTCGGCTCTCCTCCTCGCGGGCCTCCTCTCGAAGGAGAGCGCCATCGTCTTCTTCGCGGGGCTGTTCCTCATGATATGGAGGGGCTCCGAGCCCCTTCTGCGCTCCCTCGCCGCGGCGGCGCGGCGCTCGGCTCCGTACCTCCCGGCGGTCGCGATCTGGCTCGTCCTCCGCTCCGTCGCGCTCGAAGGGGCGGCGCTTCCCGTCTCGGAGAAGGACAACCCGATCGCCTTCGCGGCGTTCCCCGCGGCGACGATGACGGCGCTCAAGGCTCTCGGCCTGTACGTCGCGCTCACGGTCCTCCCCGTCCGGCTCTCGCCGGACTACTCGTTCGACGCGATCCCGCTCGCGGCGAGCCCCCTCGACCCGGGATTTCTCGCCGGGCTCGCCGCCGCCGCGCTCCTCGTCTTCGCGGGCGTCCGCCTCCGGAAGCCTCGTCCCGCGGCAGCGATCGGGATCTTCTTCTACCTCGCGGCGCTCCTTCCCGTCTCGAACCTCCTCTTCCCGATCGGGACGATCTTCGGCGAGCGCCTCCTATTCCTGCCGTCGTTCGGCGCGTGCCTCGCGGCGGGCGCGCTTCTCGCGACCGCGCCGCGCCCGGCCGTGGCCGCCATAGTCGTGCTCCTCTCCGCGCGCTCCGCGATCCGGAACCCCGACTGGCGCGACAACCGGACGCTCTTCGAATCTGCGGCGATCGCGCGGCCCTCGAGCGCGAAGGCGAACGCGCAGCTCGGCTTCGCGGCGCAGGCCGCCGGCGAGACGGCGCTCGCCGAGTCGGCGTTCGCTCGGGCGCTCGCGATCGACCCCGACTACGCCGACGTCTGGAGCAACGTGGGAGCGATCCGCCACGCGCGAGGCGAGAAGGAGGGCGCTCGGGCGGCCTGGGAGAAGGCGATCGCGTCCGACCCGAGCCACGGCCCCGCGCTCGCGAACCTCGCGACGCTCGAGCGCGAGGCGGGCGACCTCGAGGCGGCCGAGCGGCTCGAGCGCCGCGCGGCCGAATCGAGGCCCCGCGACGCGCTCTACCGCCTGAAGCTCGCGGCCACGCTCCTCGACCGAGGCCGGCCGCGCGAAGCGGCCGAGACGTTTCGCGCCGCCCTCGCGATCGACGACTCGATTCCGGACGCCTGGAGCGCGCTCGCGAACGCGCTCCTCCTCGACGGCGACGCGCGCGGGGCGCTCGACGCGGCCGAGCGCGCGGCGGCGCTCGCGCCGGGCGACGCGCGCATGGCCGGCACTCTCGGGCTCGCGCTTTTCGAGTTCGGCGACGAGGCCCGCGCGGAGCGGGAGCTTCGCCGCGCGCTCGCGATGGGCCCCGGCCTCGACGTGGCGGCCTTCCACCTCGCGCGACTTCTCGGCACTGCTCTGGACCCATCGCTCCGGAAGCCCGCCGAGGCGCGCCGGCTGCTCGAGCGCCTTCTCGAGCGCGACCCCGGGAACGCCGCCTACCTCGACCTCGAAAAACGCCTCGCTAGCGACTGACGAATAGCGCGTGCGCGGGGAACTTCCCCGTGCCGGCGCTAAGGAAGGCGAGGCGGAAGCCGGGGAACCGGGCCTCGAACGCCTCGCGAGTCCGTTCGGTGACGAGGACGAGGACGCGGCCTTCGCCCCGCGCCGCCCGCGCTTCGATCTCCTCCTCGGTCGACTCCGCCTGGTTGAGGCCGAGGTAGAAAAGGACCGATGACTTGTACGCTCCGTGGAAGAGGAGCGCATCGCCCCCGCGCATCTCCGACGCCACGGCCGCGGCGACCCGGTGCGAGTCGGTGTCGCGCTCGACGAGGAGCGGCGTGACGAAGGTCTGGTAGACGAGGATCGCCGCGCCGCTCGCGGCGGCGACCGTGGCGAGCGAGGCCGCGAGCCGGCCGCGGCGAGCGAGGCGATGCGCCGCGAGCGAGAGGGCGAGAGCGGGCGCGACGAGCGCCACGGCGACCGGGAGGTTCTCGCGCACGAGACCGATCGTCGGCGCGGCCGACGCGGGAAGCCGCTCCGCGAGAAGGCTCGCGAACGGCAGCGCGGCGAGCGCGAGCGCGCCAAGGCCGCGAATGCCGCGCTCGCGATCGCGAGCGTGCGCCGCGCGAGGACGGGCCGCGCCGGCCGCGCGAAGGGCAGCGCCGCGAGGATCGCGGCCGCGGGGTAGATCGGCAGGAGGTAGTTCGGCCTCTTCCCCGCCGAGAGCGTGAAGAGGACGATCCCTCCTAGGAACCACCACGTGACGAGGTGAGTGAGGCGCCGCAAGCGATCGTCCCTCGCCGCCATCACGGCCGCGGGGGCGAGAAGCGACCACGGCTGGAAGCGCGCGAGGAGGTAGAGAGCGTACGAGTAGACCGGCTGCACGCGGTCCTTGCCCGAGCCGGTCCCGGTGACGCGGTCGAGCATCTCGTAGTGGAGGAGCTGGTGGACGTAGTCCGGCCCGCCCACGAGCGCCGCCGGCACGAACCACGCGAGGAGGAGCGCTAGCACGATCGCGAGGCCGAGGAGGGGCCTCATGGCCCGGAGCGTCTCCTTGTCGCGCCGGAGCGCGAGGTGCGGCGCCATCCCCGCCGCGAAGACGCCGGCGCCGATCGGGCCCTTCGCGAGGCCCGCGAGGCCGACGAAGAGCCACGCGAGGAGATGGCGGCGCTCCGGACGCGGGCACCCGGGCAGCGCCGCGCGCGCCACCTCGAGGAACGCGAGCGCGACGAAGAGGGCGAGGAGCGGGTCCGGACGCGAGATCGACGCGAGCCTCAGGAAGTGGAAGTTGGTCGCGAGGACGAGCCCCGAGAGGAACCCGAGGAGCGCGCCCCCGGCTAGAACGCCGATGCGGGCGGTCGCCCACACCGTGAGGACGCCGGCGATCGCCGCGGGGAGCTTGAGCGTGAACGGTGTGACGCGCCCGAAGGGGAGCGAGAGAAGAGCCGAGGCCCACGTGTAGAGCGGCGGCTTGCTCGCGAACCGGCCGGGCTCGCTCGGGACGAAGACGTGGCCGTGGGACAGGACGTCGATGACGTATAGCCCCTGCTGCGATTGGCCGTTCGAGTCGAGATCGTCGACCGTGGCGAGGAACGGGACGAGGAGGACCGCGGCGACGGCGGCGGAGAGGAGCGCGGGGCGACGCTCGATCGCCCCGCGCACCGCGGCAGCCGCGCGCTCCCCGGGGCCGGCCACGCTCTCGCCGTTTCTCCGCGGCGGACGCTACTTCGCGACGGACCCGGGCGCCGGCTCCGCGAGGAGCTTCTTCACGACCTCCTCGACCTTGTCGGGCTTCAGCCCGACGGCGCGGACCTTTCCGGCGCGGTCAATGGCGACGTACGTCGGGTAGTACTGCACCTCGAACGCCTTCGCGGACTTCTGCTTCGGGTCCTTGACGCACGGATACTCGATCTTGTGCTCCTCGGCGACCTTGTCCAGGTTCTCCTGGCCGTTCGCGGTGCAGACGGCGAGGAAGACGAGGCCGTCCTTCGCGTACTTCCTGGCCATCTCGTTGTTGTGGGGGATGGAGCCGATGCACGGGCCGCACCACGTGGCCCAGAAGTCGAGGACGACGACCTTGCCGGCGAAGTCCGACTTCGGGTTCAGCTTCATCTTCTTGTCGAGCCAATCGCCGAGGTCGAGCTTCGGCACCTTCTTGCCGAGGAGCGGTTCGTGCTTCGCCCACTGCTCGTCGTCGTCGAAGAACCACTCGCGCGGGAACTCGGGCTCGCCCGCCGGCGCGGCGCGCGCGACGAGCGCGAGCGCGAGGGCGGCGAGCGCAGGGATGAGCCACGGTCGGTGCGTCATCTCGGGTCTACCTTTCGTTTCGATGCGATCCGGGGAGCGAGGCCTGGCGGACGGGCCTAGATTGTACGCCGCGCGGGGCGCCGTCGAGAGGCTCGGCGGCACCGGCGCCGGACCACGCCACGCGATGGAACAGGTCGTCCATCTCGTCCGGGGACTCCCGCGAACCGTTCCTCAGCCAATGGGCGAGGAGCGAGAGCATCGCCCCGGCGAGCGCCTGCGAAACCGCAGAGCGGCGTGCCGGCGACATCCCGCGCGTCGTCCGCTCGCGACCGCGGAGCCGCGCCGCGATCGCGCGGGCGAAATGCTCGCGACCCAGATCGAGCACATCGTGAATCCGGCCCGCGGAGACGAGCGCGTCGTGGAACCGGCGCGCGTGCGCGACGTGGGAGAAGAATTCGCGCACGGGCGCGAGACGGTCCGACTCGTCGCCGTTCCGCGCGAGAGACGCCGCCATCCACTCGAAGAACTCGTCGACGTCGCTCAGGAAGAGGTCGTTCTTGTCCCGGAAGTGCGCGTAGAACGTCGATCGGCCGATCCCCGCCCGATCGAGCACTTCGCGAACGGTGATGGCGTCGAAGGGCTTCTCCATCATGAGGAAGACGAGCGCGTCGCCCAGCCGGTCGCGCGTCCTTCGAACGCGCCGATCCGGCCTCCTCCGGGCTCTCGGGCTAGCGGCTTTTCGGGACATGGGGCGCCCCTCCGTCCGGAAACGCGGTTTCTCGGGCGAGCGTCCGTGGACGCCGCGCGCTTCCGTCCCTACGCTGCGCCACATGACCGACGAACGCAAGGGCGGACTCGCGCTCATCGCTGGATCCTTTGGACTCATCGCGACGATGAGCTTCCATCCGTCGGGCCACGACCTATTCCGGCCCGGAGCGCTCGACGAATCGTCGGCTCTCGCCTACGCTTCGCACGCCCTCGCGATCGCCGGCATGGCCGTCACTCTTCTCGGCGCGATCGCGCTCTCGCGCCGCGCCGCCTCGTCCGACCGGTCGGCCGTCGCCGCGCTCGTCGCGTACGGACTCTCGGTCGTCGCCGGAACGGCGGCCGCCGTCGCGAGCGGGTTCGTCGGCCCCGGCCTCGTTCGCGAGATCCTCGAGACCACGGACGCGGCCGCGCGGGAGACCTGGCATGCCGTCCTCGCCTACAACTTCCGGGTCAACCAGGCGTTCTCCCGGGTGCTCGTCGTCGCCTCCTCGACGGCGATCGTCCTCTGGTCGGCCGCGATCGTCCGCAGCCGCGCGCTCCATCGGGCCGTCGCGCTCTACGGCCTCCTGATCGGGCCGGCGGCCGTCGTCGCAGTCCTCTCGGGTCGCCTCCGACTGGACGTGCACGGGCTCGGCCTCGTCGTCCTCGCGCAGTCCGCCTGGTTCATCTCTACCGGCGTCCTCCTGTGTCGGGTCCGGACGACGTGACTCCCGCCGCCCGCGCGAGGACCGCCGCCCGGCTCCGGAAGAGGGCGCTCGCCTCGGCCGGCTCGAGCCCGGGCAGGTCCGCGAAGAGCCCTGCCCTCGGACGCGGGTCGAGCACCGCCGGGTCGTCGCTGCCGAAGTCGATCCGGCCGAACCCGGCTCGGCGGAGGCCGCCCGCGAACCCGCGAAAACCCTGGGCTCGAGAGGAGTCAGGGAAAGCGCTTGCGCCCGACCTCAAGTCCGCCTGGGGATTCTTCCGAAGCGACGGCTTCGAGCGACTCTCCGCCGCCGCGCTGTTTCGGCCGGGGACCGTGATCCCACCCGAATCGCGGCGCGTCGGGCAGACGTCGAGGAACAGGAACCAGGATGCGCGTGATTCCGAGCCTCGTACACGGCCTCGTGTTCGCCGCGACGGCCGCCGCGATGGTGCAGATCCCCGCGTGCGCGACCGCGTCCCCCGCGGCGCCCCGGCCGGGAACGGCGACGCTCTGGGGTTACGCGCGCCTCGTGCCGCGCCCCGGAGTCGAGCCCGACCGGAACGCCGACGGGCCGTATGCGGACCCCCGCTTCCGGCACGCCGCGCGCGTCGAATACGGCCGCATCGAGTTCGCGGTCGCGTACGTCGAGGGCCGGGCCGCGACCGTCGCGGGCGACGTCGCGATCGCGATCCAGGAATCGAAGTTCGGCTCGCGCCTGACGCCCGCGATCGCCGCGGCGAGCTGCGGCGGTCGCGTCGTGATCGACAACGCGGCGGGGTCGACGCGCACGGTCTCGTGCCCGCGCGCGGGACTCCTCAGGGCTCTCGCTCCCGGCGAGCGGCTCGCGATCGAGGCGACCGAGCCCGGCGAGCTCGCCATTCACGTCCTCGACGACCGGGGCGAGGGGGCGACGGTCTTCGTCGCTCCCGGGCCGTTCTCCGTCGTGTCGGGCGACGGCCGCTTCGAGATCCGCGACCTCGAGCCCGGGCCCGTCCGCCTCCGCGCCTGGCACCCGCGGTTCCCTTGCGAGGAAAAGGACCTCGAGCTCCGCGTGAACGAATCGAGGCGCGCCGACATCGAGATCGGTGTCGGCCAGATCGAAGACGGCGAGGAGCGAAAAGGACGATGAAAGTGCACATCAGTGTGGTCGCGGCTTTCCTACTCGGCTCGGGCGCGGCGCTCGCCCAGGAGCGCGTTCCCGACTCGGAGCGGATCGCCGATCTCGAGCGGCGGCTGCGCGCGATCGAGGCCGACAAGCTCGCCGAGGAGGACGCGCCCGCGGGGTTCGACGAATGGCTCCGCCGGATCCGCATCTCCGGAAGCGCGAACGTCGGCTACTTCGACGGCCGCGAGAACTCCCCCGTCGGCGAGGGGACCTTCAACGTCTGGGACGCGCGGCTCTTCCTCGAAGCCGACCTCGGCCACGACGTCATGATCGGCTCGTGCCGCGCGATCCGGGACATGCGCTTCCTCTTCGAGTGGGACGCGGTCCGGATCGCCCGGTTCGACAACATGATCGGCGAGCTGTACGTCGAGTTCTCCGGCATCGCGGACACGGGCTGGCTCAATCTCCGCGTCGGGCGCTTCCAGGTTCCGATCGGCGAGAACTACCTGCGCTTCAGCCAGGGCTACAAGGACAACCCGTTCATCAGCAACACGGTCGGCGGAACGTGGTACTGGGACGAGGGGCTCAGGCTCCACGGCGCGACCGAGGACGGGCGCTACGGCTATTTCGCCTCGCTGGTCGACGGCGAGACCGACCTCAACCTCGAGACCGACCGCGAGAAAGAGGTCACGCTGAAGCTCTTCGCCGAGCCGCTCGAGTGGCTGCACCTGAGCGTCTCGGGGGCGCGCGCGGGCGAGGTCGGCACGGGGAGCGTCCCCGGGTTCGGCTCGCTCTGGTTCGGCGAGATGGCCCCGACCGGGATCGGCGCGTTCACTTCCGTGCCGACGTTCCAGGACGGCGCCGCGGTCCCCGACGGTCCGCCGCAGGTGGAGGACGTCCACCTCGTCGCCGCCGACGCGATCCTCGACTTCGAAAGGGCGGCGCGGCTCTGGCTGGCGGGCGGCATCATCGACCTCGACGCCGAGCGGTCGAGCGCCTACGACCGCGAGGTCAAGTACTGGATCGCCGAGCTCGTGCTCCGCGGCTCGCTCGTGTCCGACTCCATCGAGCCTCTCTATCTCGGGCTTCGCGCCGACGGCGTCGGCACGTATGACCGCAACGAGGGGTACCTCCACGACTTCAGGCTTCTCTCGACGCTGGGCTACAACGTGAAGTCGGTCGAGCAGGGCTCGATCGTCGCGGGATGGCGAGTCAACGAGCACGTGACGATCAAGGCGCAGTACACGTTCGCGGACGTCGGCGTGGTCCGCGGAGCGACCGCCGCGATCCGCGACGCGGCCGAGGCCATGGACTTCTTCGCGATCGAGGTCGCCGCGAGCTTCTAGCGGCGACGAAGACGACGACAGAAAGGAGGACGCTCGGGTGTTCTTCCCGTTCCGGATCGGCGCCGCGGCCGCCGCGGCCGCCCTGATCGCTCTCCTCGCCGACGCGGGCGAGACCGGCACCCTCGCCGGACGGGTCGACCTCCGCGTCGCGGGATCCTCGATCGCGTCCGTGTCGCCGCTCGTCGCCTTCCTCGACGGCATCGACGGGCCGCTCGACTACGTCCCGCCCGCGGACGTGCCGAGGATCAGCCAGAAAAACGCCCGATTCGCCCCGGAATTCCTGTCGATCGCGGCCGGCCAGTCGGTCGAGATGCCGAACGACGATGCGATCTTCCACAACGTCTTCTCCTTCTCGAAGCCGAACCACTTCGATCTCGGCCTCTACGGGCGCGGCGAGTCACGCAACGTCACGTTCGCGCACCCCGGCGTCGTGCGCATCTACTGCTCGATCCACGCGTCCATGAACGCCACGATCTTCGTCGCTCCGTCGCCGTGGCACGCGCGCGTCGGTCCGTCCGGGCTCTTCGAGCTCGGCGAGGTGAAGCCGGGCCGATACCGCTTGAGACTCTGGAGTCCCTTCCTGCCGGAGGAGAGCCGCGACATCGAGATCGTCGCGGGACGGCGGACCAGCGTGGAGATCACGATCGCCGCCGCGCCGTCGGAGCGGCGCTGAATGGCCGCAATGAAACGATTCCGCCCGACGCTCTTCGTCCGGCTCGTCGGCGTGGTCGCCGGCGTCGCGGCGCTCGCCACGGCGCTCGGTCTCGCGATGCAGGACACCGCCCTCCGGGCGGATCTCGAGCGGTTCGCGCAGGAGCGGCTCGACAAGGCCGCGCGCTCCGCGAAGCGCATCGTCGACCTCCACCTCTCCGCGGCTCGGCAGCGCTTCGAGGCGGTCTCGCTCTCGCCGATCTTCCGGGCCTGTCTCGAGGTCAACGACCCCCCGACGCTCGGCCATTTCGCCGAGGAGCTCGCGGAGCAGCAATCCGCCCGGTCGATCCAGTTCCTCGACACGGAGGGCCGGCTGATCGCCGAGTCCGCGACGCGGGGGAGCGTCGAGCCGCGCCGAATCGACTCCGGCGCGAGCGTCCTCCCGCTCGAGGGCTCTCCCCACGTCGCCGTCGAGATCGGGCTCAAGACGGCCGACAGGCCCGTCGGACGGCTGGTCGCCATGGAGCGCGTGAGCGCGGAGCTGATCCGCGAGTGGAGCGAGCTCTGCGGCGCCGAGATCGTCTTCGGCGGCGTCGAGGACGAAAGCGACGCCCTCGCCCGCACCGCCTGCCGGTTCGGGACATACGAGATGAACGTGGTGATGCCGCTGGAGGCGGAGCGGCAGGCCCTCGCGCACTCGCGGCTCAACCTGCTCTGGGCGGGGGCGGGGGCGCTCCTCGTGGCCTTCGGAGCGAGCCTCGTCCTGTCGAGGCGGCTCTCGGGCGCCGTCCGGCGCATCAAGATCGCTGCCGAGAGCATCCGCGGCGGCGATTTCTCCGTCCGCATCGGCTCGGAACGCGAGGACGAGATCGGCGACGTGGCACGCGCCGTGGACGCCATGGCGACGCGCCTCCTCGAGCAGCTCGAATTCGTCCGCTCGATCCTGGACGGCCTTCCCGACGCGGTCGTCCTCGTCAGCCGCGAGGGCCGCATCCTCCGCCGGAACCGCCGCGCCGCGGCCCTCCTCGGAGAGGATCCGAAGCGCTGGATCGACCTCCACGACGCCGTCTCGCGGGCGAACGCCGTCGAGTGCCTGGAGGAGGCCGCGGCGGGGTCGCCCTCGAAGTTCGAGGCCGGCGTCGCGTCGGACCCGCGGCGCCACTACCTCTGGGACCTCGTCCGGCTCGCCGACGCCGGAGTGCTCGCCTCCGGCCGCGACATCACGCTCTTGAAGCGCGCTGCGGAAGTGCTCGAGCGGGCCCGCCGGTCGGCCGAGTCGGCGGACCGGGCCAAGAGCGAGTTCCTCGCGAACGTCAGCCACGAGATCCGCACGCCCATGAACGGGATCCTCGGCATGACCGAGCTCGCGCTCGGCACCTCGCTCGACGCCGAGCAGCGCGAGTACATCCAGATCGTGAAGTCGTCCGCGAACGCGCTCCTCGCGCTCCTGAGCGACCTTCTCGACTTCTCGAAGATCGAGGCCCGGAAGCTCGACCTCGAGCGCATCTCGTTCGATCTCCGGGAGTGCGTGGACGGGGTCACGAAAATCTTCGTCCCCCGGTGCGCGGCGAAGATGCTGCGCTTCGAGTGCCTCGTCGACGGCGACGTTCCCGGCTTCGTCGTCGGCGATCCCGTGCGCCTCCGGCAGATCCTCTTCAATCTCCTCGACAACGCGCTCAAGTTCACGAGCGCGGGAGGGATCGACCTCGCCGTGCGTGTCGAGTCGGCGTCCGGCGGCGAGATCGCCCTCGCGTTCTCGATCCGCGACACGGGCATCGGGATCCCGTCCGACAAGCTCGAGCTCATCTTCGATCCGTTCGCTCAGGCGGACAGCTCGAGCACGCGAAAGTACGGCGGCACGGGCCTCGGGCTCGCCATCGTCGCGCGGCTCGTCGCCATGATGGGCGGCCGCATCCGGGTCCAGAGCGAGGTGGGAACCGGCAGCACGTTCACCTTCACCGCGTGGCTCGGCGTCGACGCCGCGCGCTCGGCCGAGGCCGCCTCGCGGCGCGACTCCTCCCGCGAAGACCGGCCGGGCGGCGGCGACGACGGAGCCGGGGACCGGGGCCGCCCGCGCCGCCGCTTCCGCGTGCTCCTCGTCGAGGACAACAAGGTGAACCAGCAGCTCGCGTGTCGCCTCCTCGAGAAGCGGGGCCACACGGTCGCGGTGGTCGAGAGCGGCACCGAGGCGCTCGCCGCGGTCGATCGGGATCCGTTCGACCTCGTCCTCATGGACTTGCAACTGCCTGAGATGGGAGGCATCGAGGCGACCGTCGCGATCCGCGAGAAAGAGAAGAGAACCGGCGGCCACATCCCCATCGTCGCGTTCACCGCGCACGCCATGAAGAGCGACCGCGATCGATGCCTCGCCGCGGGGATGGACGCCTACATCAGCAAGCCGATCACGGCCTCGGACTTCATCCGCACCGTCGAAGAGTCCGTGCCGGACGAGCCGTCGGGAGCGCGCCCGCCCGGCGCGGTTCCCGAGCCCGTCTGAGCCGCGTCAGTCGGCGGCGGGCCAATAAAGCTCCATCGGCTCCTTCACCTTTTTTTCTTCGCGGACTTCCTTCGCCTCCGCGCGGCGAGCTTCGGCGGAAGGGACCGCGCGTACGCGGCGCTCATGTCGAAGTACCTCTTCAGCGCCCGCGGCCTCGCGAGGAGACGGTCGGGCACCTCGACGAACTCCTCGAGCACCGTCCCGTGCTGGACGCAGAGCCGGGTCTTGTGAGCCTTGAGAAACGCCTCGCGCTCGCCGGCCGGAAGCCTGAGCGCGAGCGTCCCGGCCTTCGTGAGGAAGCTGAACATGCGCCCGTTCGCGGACGTGAACGGCGTCGTGGCGCCCTTCCGCTCGACGGACGGATCGGTGGCCACGAGCTTTTCGAAGAGCTCGAGCTTTTGGGCGCGATCGGCGGCGGTCGGCTTTCCCATGCGGCTCAAGGAGCCCCGGTCCCCGGACCCGGAGGGGTGGCGTGCGCGGCGTCCCTCCGATGGCGCGGATTCTAGCGCACGCGGGGCGTGGATGTGACGCGTCTCATCAGGGTTCCCCAGGCGCGAGTCCCGTCCGGCGATGGGAGCCGCGCGCCTTTCACGGCGGCCCCGTGAGGACGACGCCCGCCCAGAAATAGGGGTGGCACTCGGGCGCGCGGCGGCGTCGCGCGTCGGCGAGGACCGTCCGGCGCGCCTCGCGCAGCGCGACCATCGGGGACTCGCCGCCCGCCACCCGCTCGTAAAGCTCGGCGAAGATCGGGCTCCCGTCCTCGACGGGCCAGAGGCTCGCCGCCACGCGGCGCGCGCCCGCGACTCGGAACGACCGCGCGAGCCCCGCGAGCCCTTCTCCGCCCTCGAGCGCGCCCGAGCCCGCGTCGCACGCGCCGAGCGTCACGAGATCCGCGGCGAGGCGCATCTCCTCGACCTCGCGCGCTTCGAGATGACCGTCGTCCGCGGCGTCGGGCATGAGGATGAGGCGCGAGCGGAGCGGCAGCGCGTCGTCCACCGCGCCGTGCGCCGCGACGTGCACGAACCGCGCGCCCGGGGCCTCGCGGCGGAAGGCGGCCTCCGTCGCCGCCGGCCCGAGGAGCGCCCGCGCCGAGAGCCCGCTCACGCGGGAAAGCCGCAGCACCTCCGCCTCCGCGCCGGGGAGCGGGTCCGCCCCCGGCGCCTCCTTCACGCCGATCGCGAGAAGGTCCGGCGGACGTCCGTCGCGCTCGGCCGCGCGCCGCTCCTCGACGAGAAGCGACGCCGAGAAGAGCGTCGTCAGCGCAACGCGCTCGCCGAAGTACGCGTGGGCGCCGTGGTGCGAGAGCGGCGACGCCGGGTCGACGAGCGCGCGGCCGCGGCGCTCGACGAGCGCCGCCATGGGCACGAGGAAGAGCGCTCCGTCGGGCACGATCGCGAGCGCGTCGAGGTCTTCGATCTCGGCGAGAAACGGCGCGACGATCCACGAGAAGAGCCGCTCCGCCGCCCGCGCGGCGAAGTCGAGGTGCGCGAGATCGGTCCGGCCCGTCCGGAGCCGCCGCATCGGCGCCCAGATCTCGCCGACGGTCGCCTTCACTTCCGCGGCCGTCGCCTCGTCGACCGTGCGGACGGAGAGCCCCTCTCGGCGGACGAGGAAGAGCGCGAGTCCTCGCGGCGCCGAGACCGCCTCGACGATCCCGCACCGCTCCGGAAGCGCGAGAGCGATGCGCTCGAGCCCGACTGGCGGATCGGACGCGCTCTCGATCTCAGCGCTCGCGCGTTCGAGCGCTGCGCGGAGCGCCTCCCGCTCCGGCTCCGCC
>Ga0187892_10001874_pt1 | contig 45603 bp, 40 predicted proteins | sample MA1701073metaG_FD_139345 | JGI IMG/M metagenome (GOLD analysis project Ga0187892, IMG submission 139345) | Bio-ooze microbial communities from a basaltic lava cave in the Kipuka Kanohina Cave System on the Island of Hawaii, USA - MA170107-3 metaG ...
AAGTCCCTGAAGCACCTCCTGGACCGCCTCGGGCTGGAGCTGCCCCAGCGGCTCAGACCACCGCGAACGATCGCCGTGTAGTGCCAACTTCGGGGGTCGTTTCCCGTGTTTTCAACAACTTACACCCCCAAACTGGCGAAGTTGGGCTAGGCCGCGTGGCGGGCACCCGGTCCCCGACCGGATGCCGGCGATCCTTGCCGGGCCGCTATCGCCGCAGCGCGCGGTGGCGAAACGCCGCCAAAAGCCGCCGCGAGTCGGCCCGCACGCGGTCGTCGATCAGCGCCGGGTCGAAGCCGCTGCGGCCGGCGAACTCCTCGCGCGCCTCGGGATGGAACTGGAACGAGAAGATCGGTAGCCTCTCGTGCTCCAGGCCATCCACCGGGACCCCGTCCCGCGTTGCCGTGACGCGGAACGCACGGGGAATGCCGACCACGTGCTCGCGGTGGCTGACGACGACGCGCAGCTCGTCGTGGCCGCCCAGCAGGCGCCCGTCCCGGAGATCGGTCGTCTCGATGCCCACGCGCTTGGTGCGTGCGGAATCCAGGCAATCGACGCGGCCTCCCGCGGCGTGCGCGATCAGCTGGTGGCCGAAGCAGATGCCGAGAACCGGCGTGCGCCGCTCCCCGCGCAGCCACGGGCCGAGCCACGCCCCGAGACGCGCGACCCACGGGAACGGATCGTGGACCGAGGTGGCCGACCCGAGAACGACGACACCGGCGGCCTGACCCGCATCGTCGGGGGGCAGGTCGCCCGGGTTGAGTCCGGGTCGGAAGATCCGGGCCTCGCCGGGCCAGCCGTCGAGGATCTCGCCCACGCCCTGGTGCTCCGGGTCGTGGACCGCGGGATCGATGATCCACAGCACCGGACCCCGTCGCATCTACCGTTCGCCTCCGCGCATGGCGGCCCGCGTCTGCTGCCCGATGCGCGGCGCGGCCACGGCGTCAGACCCTTCGCGGAGCGACCGCGCGCGCGGCCAGCGCCTGGAGCAGCCGCTCGTGGAGGCCGCCGAAGCCGCCGTTGGACATGACGGTAACGACGTCGCCCGCCCGCGCTTCGCCCGCGAGGAGAGCGACGATGGCGTCCGGCTCGGGCACGAATCGCGCGCCGCGCCCGCGGCGGCGCAGGTCCGCGACGAGGCGCTCCGGGTCGAGCCGCTCGGCGGGCTGGATCCGGTCGGCGGCGAAGACCGCGGCGACCACGACCTCGTCCGCCTCCGCCAGGGCGCCGGCCAGCTCGGCCTGGAACACGTTGCGTCGCAGCGACCACGAACGCGGCTCGCAGACCGCCCACACGCGGCTCGCCGGGTGGCGGGCGCGGACGGCGCGGAGCGTGGCCTCGATCGCCGTCGGGTGGTGCGCGAAGTCGTCGAGGACGATGACGCCGTCCTCGCAGCCCCGGGTCTCGAGCCGGCGCCGCACGCCGTCGAAGCTCTCGAGCCCCGCTGCGATCTCCGCCGCACCGAGGCCCTGCTCGACCGCGGCGGCCACGGCGGCGAGCGCGTTCAGGACGTTGTGCGCTCCTCCCACGCGCAGCCGGACCGCTGCGAACGGCTCGCCGTGTCGCAGGATGCGAAAGGCGACGCCCGAGGGGTCCTCGCTCGTGATCTCCGCCCGCCACGGCGCGGCGCCGAGTGCGAAGCCCTCGACGCGCGCGAGCGCTCCCGACGTCACCTCACGCGCCGCGTCGCAGTCGTCGTTGCGCACGACGAGCCCGCGCGACGGCACGAGGTTGACGAAACGCCGGAACGCCGCCTTGACCTGCCCCAGGTCGGCGTAGATGTCCGCGTGGTCGAACTCGACCGCGCCCAGCACGGCCGTGCGCGGCCGGTAGTGCATGAACTTCGGTCCCTTGTCGAAGAACGCCGTGTCGTACTCGTCGCCCTCGATCACGAACGCCGCGCCGCCGCCGAGGCGGAACGGCAGGTCGAAGTTCCGGGGCTGCCCCCCGATCAGGAACCCCGGCTCGCGGCCGGCGCGGGCCAGGGTCCAGGCCAGCATCGACGCGGTCGTGGTCTTGCCGTGCGTGCCGGCGACGACGATCGAGTGCCGCCCGCGCAGGAAGCGACCGGCGATCACCGCCGGCATCGAGGCGTAGGTCAGGTCGCGATCGAGGACCGCCTCGACCTCGGGATTGCCGCGCGACACCGCGTTCCCGATCACGACGAGATCGGGGGCCGGCTCGAGCCGCGCCGGGTCGAACCCCGCGTGGATTTCGAGGCGCAGCGCGCGCAGGATGTCCGACGTCGGGGGATAGAGCGCGCCGTCGGAGCCGGTCACGCGGCAGCCGCTCGCCTGGAGCAGGCCGGCGAGCGAGGTCATCCCCGTCCCGCCGATCCCGATCAGGTGCACGTGCTCGGCGGCCCGCTTCGCGCCCGTCATTCGACGCACAGCTCCGACGACTCGAGGTGGATCTCGGCCAGCCGCCGGCCGGTCCCGGGTCGCACGACGGACCACAGCCGCTCGTGGCGCAGCAGCTGCCGGATCGCGGGAATCGCGACCATCGCCGCCGCGTCCCCGGCCTCGATGCAGCGGTGGTAGGAGGTGAAGTCGGCCCAGTGCACGTGCTTGATGTCGGGCTCGATGATCACGTCCGCCAGCCGCCGGTGGAACGCCACGAGGCGCGTGTCCTTGATCGCGTTGGCCCGGACCATGACGTCGACGCCGCGCTGGTACGAGCCGGGGTCCTGCAGGCCGGCCGTGATGTCGACCGCGATCACCACGTCGGCACCGAGACGGAAGGCGGGCAGCACCGGCACCTTGTCGATCCAGCCGCCGTCGATCAACAGCCGGCCGTTGAGCCGGACCGGGGGCAGGATGCCGGGAATCGCCGAGCTGGCCTTGACCGCCTGGCGCAGGTCGCCGCTGCACAGGATCACTTCCTGCGCCGCCTCGAGGTCGAGCGTCACCGCACCGAAGCGCAGCGCCAGCTCGTCGATCCGCGCCTGGGGAACGATCGCCTCGAAGCTCCCCGCCACCGCCTCGGCCGAGAGGAACGCGGGGCGGATCGTCGACACGCCGTAGACGATGCCCCGGCGCAGCAGCGTCGCCACCGAAAAGAACACGCCGCCACGCTCGTTCTTCGTCTCGCGCAGGAAGTTCAGCCGGTTCTTGCGGAACTCGCGGCTCTGGACGATCTCGCGCACCTTGCGCTCGATCGCGGCGATGTCCCGGCCGACCGCGTACGCCCCGCCGATGATCGCTCCCATGCTGGTGCCGACGATCACGTCGATCGGGATCTTCTCGCGCTCGAGCGCCCGGATCACGCCGACGTGCGCCAGCCCCCGCGCCGCGCCGCCCGCCAGGGCGAGGCCGACCTTGATCCCGAGCGGCAGCATCAGGAGGCGACCCGGCTCACGCGACCCGGACCGCGGTGCGACTCCGGCCGGACGGACGCCGCCGCCGCGGCGATCGCTCCGGCCCCCCGAGCGGGAGCGCCGCGGCCGGCGCCGTCGTGGTGCCCATCGCGGACAACGTCGTGCCCGCCGCGAAGCGGGACAAGCACCCGACCTTCCACGAGCGGCACGGCACGGCGCGACCGGCCCCGGCCGCGCGACCCCGGACCGCCGGATCCCGGTGCCGAACGCGGGCCGTTGACACCTCCCCACGCCGGCGGGTAGGTTGGTCGCAGCCGATGAAACGGAGCCTCGGCCGGATGGCGAGAATCGTGGCAGCGAGCCCCCTGGCGGTGGCGGCGTTCGCCTGCGCCCTGGGCGAGTCCCAGGGCGGCGGGGGGGTTCCTTCCCCGGCCACCTCCGCCGACCCGTTTCTCCCCCGGCGCCTGGCGATGGTCGAGACGCAGATCGAGGCCCGCGGGGTCGCGGACGAGCGCGTGCTCGAGGCGATGCGCCGTGTTCCGCGCCATCGATTCGTCCCCGCCTCGCTCGTCGACTCGTCCTACGCCGACCACCCGCTGCCGATCGGTCACCGCCAGACGATCTCCCAGCCGTACATCGTGGCCTTGATGACCGAGCTGGTCCGCCCCCGGCCCGGGACCAAGGTGCTCGAGGTCGGCACCGGCTCGGGCTACCAGGCGGCCGTTCTGGCGGAGTGCACGAAGGAAGTCTACACGATCGAGATCGTGCCCGAGCTGGCGCGGCAGGCGGCCGCCCTGCTCGAGGAGCTGGGCTACCGCAACGTGCACGCGCGCGCCGGCGACGGCTTCGACGGCTGGCCCGATGCGGCCCCGTTCGACGCGATCGTCGTCACGGCCGCTCCGGAGCGGATCCCGCAGCCGCTGCTCGACCAGCTCGCGCCCGGCGGACGCCTGGTGATCCCGCTGGGAGCGGGCGCGCAGGACCTGGTGCTCGTCGAGCGCACCGCCGACGGGTTCCGCCGCGAGACCGTCACGCCGGTGCGCTTCGTGCCGATGACGGGCAAGGCGCAGGAGCCGCCGAACTGACGTTCCCGTCCCGCTTCCTGGAACACCGGCCGACCCCCTATAATGCGCCGCTCCCGCGCGTCACCGTCCGTCGCGCGCCGGTCCGAGGAGAGTCGATGGCCAAGTCGATCACGCCGCGCGCCGAGGACTACTCGCGCTGGTACACCGACCTCGTGGTCGAGGGCCGGCTCGCCGACTACTCCCCGGTCAAGGGCTGCATGGTGATCCGCCCCCACGGCTACGCCGTGTGGGAGAAGATGCAGCGCGTGCTCGATCGGATGTTCAAGGAGACCGGGCACCGCAACGCCTACTTCCCGCTGTTCATTCCCAAGTCGTTCCTGGCCAAGGAGGCCGAGCACGTCGAGGGCTTCGCCAAGGAGTGCGCGATCGTCACGCACTCGCGGCTGATGGCGGTCGAGGTCGACGGACGCCGGACGCTCGTGCCCGACCCGCAGAGCGCCCTGGAGGAGGAGCTGATCGTCCGCCCCACGTCGGAGACGATCATCTACGCGATGTTCGCCAAGTGGGTGCAGTCGTACCGCGACCTGCCGCTGCTGATCAACCAGTGGGCCAACGTCGTGCGCTGGGAGATGCGGACCCGGCTGTTCCTGCGCACCACCGAGTTCCTGTGGCAGGAGGGGCACACCGCGCACGCCACCGCCGCGGAGGCGGAGGAGGAGACGCGGCGCATGCTCGACGTCTACGCCACCTTCGCCCAGGAGTACATGGCGATCCCGGTCGTGCAGGGGATCAAGACCGAGCGCGAGAAGTTCGCCGGCGCGCAGCACACCTACTGCATCGAGGCGCTGATGCAGGACAATCGCGCGCTGCAGGCCGGAACGTCGCACAACCTGGGGCAGAACTTCGCCCGCGCCTTCGACCTCAAGTTCCAGAACGAGAGCGGTGAGTGGGAGCACGCGTGGAACACCTCGTGGGGCTTCTCGACGCGGATGGTCGGCGCGCTGGTGATGACGCACGGCGATGACGGCGGGCTCGTGCTGCCGCCGCGGCTGGCACCGATCCAGGTGGCGATCGTGCCGATCTGGCGCGGGGACGATCCGCGGGAGCGGATCGTGGCGGCGGCGCGCGACGTGCAGCGGCGGCTCGTCGCCGCGGGGCACGAAGTCGAGCTCGACGATCGCGACGGGGTGACGCCCGGCGCCAAGTACCACGAGTGGGAGCTGCTGGGCGTGCCGCTGCGGATCGAGCTGGGACCGAAGGACCTGGCGGGCGGTGCGGTGATGTGCGTCAAGCGCACCAACCGCGCGAAGCGCTCGGTGCCGCTGGCCGAGCTCGAGCCGCAGGTGCGCGCGCTGCTCGACGAGATCCAGCGCGAGATGTTCGAGGCGGCGCTCGCGCGGCGGGCGGCGGCCACGCTCGCCGTCGAGAGCTACGACGAGCTCAAGGCGCGGATCGACAGTCCGGGAGGGTTCCTCCTGGCTCACTGGTGCGGGAACGCCGCGTGCGAGGGGCGGGTCCAGGAGGAGACCAAGGCGACGATCCGTTGCCTGGCCTTCGACCAGCCCGACGAGCGCGGCCGCTGCATCGTCTGCGGCGAGGCGTCGGGCAAGCGCGCGCACTTCGCCAAGGCGTACTGAGGGGGACGACGATGAAGGTGATTCTCGCCTATTCCGGCGGGCTCGACACGTCGGTGATCCTGCACTGGCTGCGCCAGCGCTACGCCGCGGAGGTCGTGACCTACACCGCGAACGTCGGCCAGGGCGAGGACGAGCTGGACAAGGCGCTCCAGACCGCGACCGCCGCCGGGGCGGCGGACGTGATCGTCGAGGACCTGCGCGAGGAGTTCCTGCGCGACTGCGTCTTCCCCGCGCTGCGCGCCGATGCGGTGTACGAGGGCTGCTACCTGATGGGGACGGCGCTGGCCCGCCCGGTCATCGCCCGCGGCCTGATGCGCGCGGCCGAGCGCTGCGGGGCCGACGCCATCGCCCACGGCGCGACGGGCAAGGGCAACGACCAGGTGCGGTTCGAGCTGGCGGCGTACGCGATCCGGCCGGACGTGCGGATCATCGCCCCCTGGCGCGAATGGGAGCTGAAGGGCCGGTCGGACCTCGTGGCCTACGCCCGGCGCAACGACATCCCGCTGCCGGCGGTCCCCAAGCCGGCCTACTCGATGGACGCCAACCTGATGCACGTCTCCTACGAGGGCGGCGTGCTCGAGGATCCGTGGGCCGCGCCGCCGCCGCGCATGTTCCGCATGACGGTCGACCCGGAGCAGGCCCCGCCCGAGCCCGAGCGCGTCACGATCCGCTTCGGCCGCGGCGACCCGGTGGCCGTCGACGGCGACGAGCTGCGGCCGGTCGCGCTGCTCGAGCGCCTGAACGCGCTGGCCGGGCGCCACGGCGTCGGCCGCGTCGACATCGTCGAGAACCGGCTGCTCGGCATGAAGAGCCGCGGCGTCTACGAGACCCCCGGCGGCACGCTGCTGCACCTGGCGCACCGCGCCGTGGAATCGATCACGCTCGACCGCGAGGTGCAGCACCTGCGCGACGGGCTGATCCCGCGCTATGCCGAGATGGTCTACGACGGCCTGTGGTTCAGCCCCGAGCGCGAGGCGCTGCAGTCGTTCATGGACTCGATCCAGCGCCGCGTCAACGGCGAGGCGCGGCTCAAGCTGTACAAGGGCGGGGTGGGGGTCGAGGGTCGGCGCTCGGCGACCCACGCCCTGTACGACGAGAAGATCGCGACGTTCGAGGCCGACGACGTCTACGACCAGTCGGACGCCACCGGCTTCATCCGGCTGTCGGCGCTGCGGCTGCGTACGCTCGGCGCCCGCCGCATCTCGGAAGGCGAGTGAGCGACCTGCGCGATCGCTTCGACCGCCCCGCCGCTGCCGAGATGCTGCGCTTCTGCTCCAGCGCGGCGCAGGACCGGGAGCTGGTGGAGGAGGAGCTGGACGTCGCGATCGCCCACGCGACGATGCTCGGCGAGCGCGGCATCATCCCCGCGGACGACGCCGCGGCGCTGTGCCGGGCGCTGGAGCGGCTGCGGTGCGCGGCGCGCGCGGGAGAGTGGCGCCCGCCGGACGATGCCGAGGACATTCACATGGCGGTGGAGGCGCGCCTGATCGAGCTCCTGGGCGACGCCGGGCGCCGGCTCCACACCGCGCGCTCGCGCAACGACCTGGTGGCGACCGACGCGCGACTGTGGCTCAAGCGCCGGCTGGCGGAGCTCGACGCCGCGCTGGGCCGCCTCGTCGCGACGCTCGCCGAGCGCATCGAGCGCGACGGCCGGACGCTGATCCCGGGCTACACCCACCTGCAGCGCGGCCAGCCCGTGCTGCTCGGCCATCACCTGCTGGCCCACGCCTGGCCGCTGGTGCGCGACCGCGGCCGCGTCCGCGACGCGCGTTCGCGTCTCGATCGCTCGCCGCTCGGCGCCTGCGCCCTCGCCGGGACCTCCCATCCGATCGACCGCGAGCGCACCGCCGCCCTGCTCGGCTTCGCCGCCGTGGTCGAGAACGCGATGGACGCCGTGGCCGCCCGCGACCACGAGCAGGAGGCGGCCGCCGCCTGCGCCATCTGCCTGACGAACCTGTCGCGGATGGCCGCGGAGCTGGTGCTGTGGTCGTCGGAGGAGTTCGGCCTGCTGCGCCTGTCGGCGGCCTACACCACCGGGTCGAGCATCATGCCGCAGAAGCGCAACCCCGATGCCGCGGAGCTGGTGCGCGCCCGGGCGGCGGTGGTCGCCGGCCAGCTGCAGGCGGTGTTGGGCGTGACCCACGGCCTGCCCCTGGCCTACAACCGCGACCTGCAGGAGAGCCGCGCGCAGCTGTTCGCCGCCGTGCGCTCGACGCTCGAATCCGTCGCCATCACCGAGGCAATGTGGCGCACGCTCGAGGTGCGTTCCGAGCGCTTCGAGGGACGACTCGACGGCGACCTCAGTCACGCGACCGAGCTGGCCGACCTGCTCGTCTCCCGCGGCTTGCCGTTCCGCGAGGCGCACGCCGTGGTCGCCCGCGTGGTGCGCTGGTGCGAGGAGCGCGGCGTGAATCTCACCGGCCTGACTCGCGAGGCGGCGCGCGAGTTCCACCCGGCGCTCGACACCGAGCTGGCTCCGTGGCTCGACGCCCAGGCAGCCGTCGAGCGCCGCACCTCGCGCGGCGGAACCGCCTGGCGCGAGGTCGAACGCCAGCTGCGGCTGCTGCGCGAGGCGGGCGCCTAGGACGATCAGCGGCGGCGCGTGCCGTGCCGGCGGTCGCGGTGATCGTCGTCCTCGTCCTCGTCCTCGTCGTCGACCGAGTACCCGGTCAGCTCGGCGTCGGCGTCGATCGTCAGCCCGATGCCGGGACAGTAGGTCTTCTCGCCGCCTTCGGCGTCGCACTCGAGCGCGTTGGTGTCGTGCACCACGACGCACCCGCTGAACGTCCCGGCCGGCACCGTGACCTCCTCCCCCATGCCGACGTGCTCGGCGCGGTCGAGCGCGGCGCCCGGCGCCTGCTCGTGGAAGTACTTCGCCCCGAGCAGGAACGTCCCGGGCATGATCAGACCGGGCCGGGCGTCGCCGACGCCCGCCTCCCACGAGTCGGGAGCGATCCCGCCGTCCTTGATCGTCTGCTCGCCGAAGTAGAAGACGTCGTTCGTCTGCTGGCAGCGCGCGAAGTAGTTGCGCGACACCTCCACCAGCTCGCCGGCGTCCCACTCGCGCTCCTCGACGACCCGCGTGCGGACCCACAGCGTGTTCCCGTCCGGTGTCTCGAACCGGACCCAGCGCCGCTCGTCGAGCACGGTGATCTCGAGGTGCACGCCGTCCCCACCCGCCTCGTCGAGCACCAGCTTGTCGCCGGGCTCGAGGCTGAAGTACGGGTTGCGGCCGCGGTCGGAGAAGCTGCAGTCCTCGAAGCGGAACTCGGTCGTGAACTCGTCGTCGTCGTCGCACTGGGCGAGCGCGGTGCCGGTGACCGCGACGCACGTCAGCGCCAGGAGCAGCGCGAACCCGAGACTCTTCCCCGCCATGGCATCTCCCTCCGTGGTTGCGCCCGCAGCGGTCCCCTCGCGGCCGGCCGCGGACTGGTGCCGGCCGTGGGAGGCGCCGGGCGCGCCGGATCCTTCGCCCCCGGCCGGGGCTCCACGCTTGCGGTCGACGCGGTCGAGGCTCGGGCCGCCCGCGGCGGAGCCGGGGGCCGAGAGCTGGGTCGAGTGCAGCCCGCGCGGGACGGTCGTGCCGCGATCCCGCTCGGCGATTCCGGGCCGGGTTCAGCCGATCGCCCCGCCGTCGGCCGGGCCGAAGCGGGCGAGCTCCTCGACCAGACGGGCCAGGCGGGCGTCGGCGCGGCCGAAGATCGACCGCGGCGGGTAGCCGCCGTCGGCACCCCGCTCGCCGGCCTCGACCCCGGCCAGGACCTCGAGCCCTTCCTCGATCGTCCCCACGGCCCAGACGTGGAACCGCTCGTCCCGCACGGCCTCGACGACGTCCTTGCGCAGCATCAGCTGCGGCAGGTTGCGCCGCGGGACGAGCACTCCCTGCTCGCCGGTCAGGCCGATCAGGCGGCACAGGTCGAAGTAGCCCTCGATCTTCTCGTTGATCCCGCCGATCGGCTGGACCTCGCCGCGCTGGTTGACCGAGCCCGTGATCGCGATCCCCTGCCGCAGCGGCACATCGGCCAGGCTCGACAACAGCGCGTACAGCTCGGCGCACGAGGCCGAGTCGCCCTCCACGCCGCCGTAGCTCTGCTCGAAGGTCAGGCTCGCCGTCAGCGCCAGCGGCCGGCGCTGCGCGAAGCGCTCGCGCAGGAACCCGGCGAGGATCAGCACGCCCTTGGTGTGGATCGCGCCCGACATCTCGGCCTCGCGATCGATGTCGATGATCCCGGCGCGGCCCATCGCCGTCGTCGCCGTGATGCGCGAGGGCTGTCCGAAGGCGTGGTCGCCGACGTCGATCACCGCCAGCCCGTTGACCTGCGCGACCTTCGATCCCTGGAGGTCGAGCAGGACCGATCCCTCGGCGATCCGCTCGCGCAGCCGCTCCTCGATCAGGTCGACGCGGTAGACCCGGGCCTGGACCGCGCGCTCGACGTGCTCGGCCTCGACGCGCGCCGCACCGACGCGCGCCGCCCAGTAGCCGGCCTCGCGGATCACGTCGGCCATCTCGGTGAAGCGCGTCGTCAGCTTGCGCTGGTGGCCGGCGACGCGCACCGCGTGCTCGACGACGGCCGCGACGGCGCCGCGATGGAACGGCAGCAGCTGCTCCTCGGTGCAGCGCTTGTGGATCAGGCAGGCGTAGTTCGTGATCTCCTCGGGATTGTTCGGCGTCGTCGTCGCGAACTCGGCCTTGATCTTGAAGATCTTGGTGAAATCCTCGTCCAGCGCGTGCAGCAGCCGGTAGATCTGCCGCGTGCCGATCATCAGCACCTTGACGTCGACCGCCGCCGGCTCGGGCTTGATCGACACGCCGGAGAACAGGTGGATCGGGTCGAACAGCCGGATCTCGACCTGCCGGTGGCGCAGCGTGCGCTTGAGCGCGGCCCACACGCCGGGCTCGACCAGCACGTCGATCGCGTCGAGCACGAGGAATCCGCCGTTGGCGCGCAGCAAGCTGCCGGGCTTGATCCGCGTGTGGTCGGTCTGCCATTCGCCGCTGCCGCCGCGCGTGGTGTCGACCGTCCCGAACAGGTTGCGGTACGAGGGGTCGGTCTCGCGGATCACCGGCGGTCCGGCGGTCTCAGAGTTGTCGACGACGACGTTGACCGCGTAGCGGCGCGGGTGCTCCTCCTTCGTGGCGGGCTCCGGCGGCCGGGAGGGCCCGCCCGGCTCCACCTCGCGGAACTGCTCGAGGCGCGCGAGCACGTCCTCCGCGACGCCGCGGAGGTAGGCCGCGACCCGCTCCTCGGCGAAGCTCGCGGCGACGTCCGCCGTCGCCTCGTGCACCGCGGGCTCGGCGATCTCGCGGTCGAGCTGCTGGAGCTCGCGCTGCAGCTCCCGGTCCCGACCGCGGATCTCGCGGCCCAGTCCCTCGAGCTCGGCCCGCAGTCCGGCCTGGGCCTCGAGCAGGCTGTCGTAGTCCTGCTTGCGGAACTGGCCCTGCTCGACCAGCGTCTCGAGCTGGTCGATGTCGACCGGGTTGCCGGCGACGACCGGAACGAGCTGGGAGCGAACGAACGGACCCATCTGCGTCTGGGTCAGGGCGAAGCCCCGACTCTGGGCGTGCTTCTCGAACTCCTTCAGTCGCGCCTTCTGCTCGGTGCTCGCGGCCTCGACCAGCGCCACGCGCCGCTTGCGGTAGACCTCCGACTCGAACAGCTTCGGCAGGTCGCGCCGCAGGGATTCGATCAGCTGCTCGACCTGCGCGCGGAACGCCTTGCCGCGGCCGGCGGGAAAGCGCAGCAGCCACGGGCGGTCGGGGTCGGCGAAGTTGTGGACGTAGACCAGGTCCTCGAGCCCGGCACGGTCATGCTCCAGGCGGGCCAGCATGTGGCGCACGACGGTCGAGCGGCCGCTGCCGACGTCGCCCGAGACGAAGATGTTGTAGCCCTCGGCACGGCTGGACAGACCGAGGCGCAGCGCCTCCTCGGCCCGGGGCTGCCCGATGATGTTGATCGGGCACTCGCGGATGTCGGCCGTGGTCTCGAAGGCGATCTGCCCCGGGTCGCAGCGCCAGCGGAGCTGCTGGGGGTCGAGCCGAAAGCGCTCGGCGGGCTCCCGTCGCGTCGCCATCCGGCCCCTATACTAGCCGCGAAGCCGGCGACGCGAGCCGCGCCCCGGGGATCGGGGGGGAGGGTCGGCTTCGCGAAGGCCCGCCCGCTCCGCACCGTGCCCCGCGGCGACGCGGGAACCGGATCGCGGGCCGGGCGTACCACAGGCGACGAGGCGAGGGCGTGGACGATCGGACGGCCGAGGACCGGCGGATCGTCGACGCGGTCCTGCAGGGCGATCGAGCGGCGTTCGGCCGGCTGGTCGCGCGTTATCAGCGGATGATCGCCGGAGTCGCCTGGCGCTACGGCGTGCCGGCGGAGGAGATCGAGGACGTGGTCAGCGAGGTCGCGATCAAGTGCTTCCGCGGGCTCCCGGGCTATCGGCCGGACCGCCCGTTCGCGACCTGGCTCTGGCGGCTGGCGGTCAACCACGTGCTCGATCGGGCGCGGAGGCTCCGGCGCGAGGGGTCGCGCTCCGAGCTGCCCGAGCAGCTCGCGGACCCCGCGCCCGGCCCGGCGGAGGAGCTGGCCGGGCGCGAGCGCGAGGCGTTGGTGCGCCGCGCGCTGCGGCGGATCGCGCCGCGCCAGCGCGAGGCGATCCACCTCGTCTACGTCGAGGGGCTGAGCGTGAGCGAGGCGGCGCGGATCCTGGGCGCACCGACCGGCACGATCAAGACGCGCTTGATGCGGGGTCGCAACGCGCTGCGCCGGATCCTCGAGCGGCGCGGCGCCGGTGCCCCGAGCGGGAAGTCGGGCGCCGGCGAGCCCTCGGCGTCGATCGCCGGGCGGACCGGCGACGGGATCCGGGGCAGGATGGCGGCGCGGGCCGACGCGGCCGGCTCCGGCGAGGGCTGGCGGAGCCGTGGTCGGACTTCCGACCCGGGGTCGTAGGTCGTCGGGGGCAAGCGATGCGCTGTCGTGAGTCGTGCCGGTCGATCCTGGAGCGGGAGCTGGGACTGCTCCCCGATTCCCGACTCGAGGAACTCGATCGACACCTGGCGACGTGCGCCTCCTGCACGACCCACGCGGCGAGCGAGGTGCGGCTCAGCGCCGACCTCGCCGCACTCGCCGCCTCGGCTCCGCCGGAGGTCGACGTCACCTCGGCCGTCGCCGCGCGGATCGCCACGCTGCCGCCGGGCCCGGAGCGGCCGGCCGGTCTCTACGGCTGGGCGCTCGCCGCGGCGGTCGCCGGCGCGATCGCCGTGGGCTGGGCAGCGTTCGGGTTGCCGGCCGCCGCGGCCGATCTCGGACGCGAGCTGTCGCCGCTGCTCGCCGCCCTGCGGTCCTCGGTCGGCGCGCTCACCGAGACGACCCTCGGCGTCGCCGCGGCGGTCGCTCGAGCGCTGGTCGGTCTCGCGTCGGCGGCGGCCATCGTGCTGCGCAGCTTGCGCCCGATCGGCACGGCCGTCGTCACCGCCGGCCTGCTGGCGATGTCTGCCACCGTCGCGGCGGTCGTGGCGCGAGATTTGTTGCGCCGGCCCGCCGCCATGGAGAACCGACGATGAGAACGCTCCAGCATCGGCGCCGCGTCTCGTTGCCGCTCCTCGGCCTGGCCTGCGCCGGCGGGCTCGGCGCTCCGGCTCTGGCCGACGCGGCGTTCCCCGCAGAGCGCAGCGAGCGCTCGGGGGACATCGTCAGCGTCTTCAGCGACGACATCGACGTTCCGGCCGACGTGCGGCAGCACGGCAACGTCCTCTGCGTCGGCTCCGACGTGCGCATCGCGGGCGAGGTGACCGGCGACGTCGTGGTGATCCTGGGTGACCTCGACAACCGCGGCACGATCGGCGGCGGGGTGGTGGGAGTGCTCGCCGAGCAACGCCACACCGACGCGCACATCGAAGGCGAGCTGGTCAACGTCCTGGGCTCGACCGACCTGCAGAACACGCGCGTCTCGCGCGAGCTCGTCAGCATCTTCGGCAAGTTCGAGCGCGACGCGCTGTCGTCGTTCCCGTCGCTCGATCTCGGCCGCTTCTCCCGCTGGCTGCCGAGCCTCGGGGCGATCCTCCTGTGGTGGCGCGGGCTGCGCTTGCTCGGCGTGTTCCTGCTGCTGCTGCTCCTGGCCGCGCTCGTTCCGGACCGGATCCGCGTCGTCTCCGAGGAGGCGCCGGTGCGCTACGCCCTGGCCTTCTTCGTCGGCCTCGCGGGGTACCTCGGGCTGCTGATCGTGTGCTCGCTGCTGCTCGTCACCGTGGTCGGCCTGCCGCTGGCGATCGTCGGCTTCATGGTGCTGAAATGGCTCGGCATCGCCGGCGTGTTCCACGCCGTAGGCCGCGGCCTGGGCCGCTCGCTCGGCCGCGAGATGTCGCTGCTGGGCGCGATCCTGCTCGGCTTCGGGTTGTACGCACTCCTCACGCTGGCGCCGACGCCGCTGGGCCTGAGCGGGATCGTTCTGTCGCTGGTGCTCGCCGCGGCGTTCTTCTTCCTGGTCGAGGTCCCGGCACTGGGCCTGGTGCTGCTGACGCGCGGCGGCGGCAAGGCGAGCAGCGGTGCGGTGATCGCACCGCGCGTTCCGTCGCCCCCTCCCGCCGCGCCGGCGTCGCCCGCGTAGCGCCGTATCCCCACGGCCGCACGCGGCGTTCTCGCGGCGCGTCCTGTCCCGCTCGGTCGCCCTCCGGGTGGCGGACCTGCCGCCGGGGATACTAGCCTGAGCCCGTGTCAGCCAGCGCGGATCGGAGAGCGATCGGCCGTGCGTCACGGCTCGTCTGGCTGATCGCCCTGGGCGCGACGTCCGCCGCGGCCGCGCCGCCCGCGGGGGCGGAGCCCGAGATCCGCTTCTTCTGGCCGCGCGAGCAGGCCACCGTGCTGGGCAAGACGGAGGTGCGACTGCACCTCGCGCTCCCCGCCGGCGCGGAGGTCGAGCGGGTGGTGCTGTCGGTGGATGGACGGCCGATGGCGACGCTGGCCGCCCCACCATGGCACGCCGAATGGGACGCCGGCAACGGCGAGACCGGCCATCGGCTCGAAGCCTTCCTGCACCTGCGCGACGGCCGCTCCACCCGCACGACGGTGCACACCAGCGCCCTGCAGATCGATCAGATCGAGCGCGTCCACCTGGTCGACCTGTACGTCACGGTTCGCGACCCGCAGGGCCGATACGCGATCGGCCTCGGGCAGGAAGCCTTTCGCGTCCTCGAGAACGAGCGGCCCCAGACGATCGAGCGCTTCTCCAGCTCGACCAAGCCGCTCCGCGTCGGCATCGTGCTCGACAGCTCGTGGACGATGCGCGGCGAGAAGCTGGAGCGAGCGAAGGAGGCCGCGCTGCAGTTCCTCGAGATCCTGGAGCCGACCGACGAGGGCCTGGTCGTCACCTTCGCCGACGAGGTCGTGGTGGCTCAGGAGCTGACGCGCGAGCGCCAGGCGCTCGTCGCCGCGATCGAGACGGCCGAGGCCGCGGGCGGCACCGCACTGTACGACGCCGTGTGGCGCACCGGCCGGCTGCTCGCCGGCTTCGACGGCCGGCGCGTGTTGGTGCTGCTGTCGGACGGCCGCGACGAGGCGGCCAACGGGTTCGGCCCCGGCAGCCTGCACACGGTGGACGAGGCGGTCGAGCAATCGCTGCGCAACGAGGTGATGGTGTTCGCGATCGGGCTGGGGGGCAACCTGCCCCGGGAGTACGTCCGCACGTGGAACGGTGCGGGCGAGCTGTCGCAGGTCGATCCCGCGCGGACGGTGGTCGACGTGCTGCGGCGGCTGTCCGAGGCGACCGGGGGGAGGCTGATCCTCGCCTCGTCGGCCGGCCGCATCTCGCGGGCGTTCGACGAGATCGCGGCGGATCTGCACCACCAGTACTCGATCGCCTACGCCTCGACCGACGCGGCACGCGACGGCAAGTGGCGGCGGATCGAGGTCCTGACGCCGGGCCGCGAGCTCGAGGTCGTCACGCGCAAGGGCTACTACGCGCCGCACCCCGCCGAGCGCCGCCCGGCCGACTCCCGACCCTAGCGCCGCGCGGCACCCTTGCGGTTGAACGGCCACAGCATGCGCCAGCGCCGGAAGCGCTCGAGGAACCGGTGCTCCTCGTCCGTGTACGGGCCGACCTCGAGCAGCCGCTTCCACTTCAGGAGCGCCGCGTCGTCGGCCAGCGCCAGCGCCGCGAACAGCAGCCGGTGGGCCAGGCCGCCGGGACGCAGCCAGATCGCGCTCGCCAGGTCGACGACGAAGATGCGCCCGGTCCGGTCGACGAGCACGTTCTCCCGGCCGCGCAGGTCGAGATGCGCGAGGCCGGCCCGGTGCAGCCGTCGGACCACCTCGCGCAGCCGCTCGAGCAGCTCGGCCCCGCGCTCCTCCCTGAGCGGCGAACGCGCCAGCTCCACCGCCTCGATCCACTCGATCGCCAGCGCGTGGGCGTCGACCCGTCCTGCCAGTCGCGGCAGGAAGGGTTGCGGGCCGAGCCAGCGGTAGGCCCGACATTCCCTCGCGATCTGCAGGCGGCCGGCGATCCGCGACCACCACGGCTTGGCCGCGAAGTCCTTGACCACGAGCGGCCCGTGGGCCGAGTCGACGATCCACAGGTCCGCCTTGGCCGGCCGGCCGCCCTGCAGCCGGCGCGCTTGCCGCAGGGCCTCGCGCGTCGGCGGGGGCGGCGGCGCTCCCGGGCGATGGTGGCCCGGTTCGGTGGGTGTTATCGTGGGCTCGCGCCGCGGCTTCAACGGCAGCAATCTCAACGAGCACAAGGGTTTGCGATGTCCGCCGGCCCGCCAGAGGTTACCACAGCCTCGCCGCGACTGCGGCTCGAGGACCTGGCCGGGCTGCGCCCGTCGGCGCGCCACCCGGGACGCAACCGCACGAAGGGAGAGATCGCGGTCTACGACCTCGCGCCGGGTCGGCTTGCGGTCAAGGACTACTCGGCGCGCCCGTGGTGGATCAAGAACACGCTCGGGCGCTGGCTGATCCGGCGCGAGGCCTCGAACTACGCCGCGGCCGGAGCGCTCGCGGGCCTTCCCCGCTTCGCCGGACGGCTCGGCCCGCACACGCTCGCCGTGGAGTGGGTGGCGGGCCGGCCGCTCGCCGCGTTCTCCGACGGCTCCGTCCCCGCGGCGCGCTTCGACGCACTCCTGGCGATCGTGCGCGCCCTGCACGATCGCGGAATCGCGCACGCCGACCTCAACCATCGTGACGTGCTGCTCGGAGACGACGGCTCGGTCCACGTGGTCGATTTGGCGTCGGCCTGGCGACTCGGACGCCGTCCCGGCCCGCTGCGGCGCCGGGTGTTCGAGCGGCTGCGCGCCGCCGATCTGTTCGCGGTGGCCCGGCTGCGCGCCCGGTTTGCCGGCGAGGAGCTGGCCGCGGTGCTCGCGACCGCCGACCCCGCCGCGCTCGCCTGGCACCGCCGCATGCGACGCATCAAGTGGTCGTGGGATCGCCTGCGGGGGGCCGAGCGACTGCCGCCGATCCACGACCACTGGCGCCGGTGATCCTCTCGCGCCGGAATGCGGAGCGCGATCGCGGGCATGCGCGTCGCGGAGAGGCGCGTCGCGGGGGCCACGCGCCGCGCGCTCGAACGAGCGAACCGCCGTCGCTGGAGCTGAGACCACCGTCGGCGGTGCTGCCCCGGCTGCGCGTGGCGGCGGTGTGGGCCGCGCTCGTCACCTTGCTGGCGTTCGCCCGCCCGACGTGGCGCTCGATCGCCATCGGTCTTCCGCTCGTGATCGCCGGGGAAGCGCTGCGCTTGTGGGCCGCAGGACACCTGACGAAGACGGTCGAGCTGGTCACGTCCGGGCCCTACGGCTACACGCGCAACCCGCTCTACCTCGGCCGCCTCGCGCTGCTGTCCGGACTGTGCCTGATGGCCGAGCTGCCGCACCGGATGCACTGGCTCGCGCTGCTCGCGGGGTGGATCACGTTCTTCGGCTACTACCTGCCGCGCAAGGAGCGGGTGGAGCCGGCGCGCTTGCTCGAAGCTCACGCGGAGGCCTACGCGAGCTACTTCGCCGCCGTCCCCGCCCTCGTTCCCACGCGGCGCCGTTTCGCCGGGTCCGCCCGCCGCCGCTGGTCCGCAGCACGCTGCCGCTCCAACCGCGAGCACTGGATGGTGCTCGGTCTGGCGCTCGCGACTGCCTGGCTGGCGTGGCGCGTCTGAATCGAGACGCGCCGCGGGTCAGCCGTCCCGCCCGAGCGGCGCCGGATCGGCTTGCCGGACGGCCGAGCGCCGCGTGAAGCCGACAGCCTCGCGAGGCTTGGCCGTGATCCCGGATCCGGCGAGTCCGGCCGATCCCGCGGAGCGCGCTCGCCGCCCGACGGCGCGCGGCGATCGCTCCGTCATCGAGTCCCGGGCCCGGAGCGTCCGAGGACCGCGGCGACACGCGGGGCGATCGCGTCGTACAGCGCGTCGGCGGCGATCGCGTGGCCCTCCGCGTCGGGATGGGCGTCGACCAGCGAGAGGTGCAGGTCGGACGCCCTGCGCCCGCGAAAGGCGGGGAACAGGTTGAACACCGGGATTCCCTCGGCTGCCCCGAAGGCCTCGAGCTTGGAGTAGAGCAGATCCTGGTAGTAGTCGGAGCGCAGCAGCTGCAGCCCGAGAAAGAGCACCAGCAGGAACTCCGCGCCGTCCTCGCGCGCGAGCGACGAGAACTCGGTCATCGAGGCCAGCATCAGCCGGTATCCCTCCGAATCGGTCGCCACGAGCGCCAGCTCCTCCGAGCGATTCAGGTTGAAGCCGAAGCGCCCGGCGACCCCTTTCAGCCGGCGCAGGAAGAAGCGCGAGACATAGAGGCGGCGGGCGTACTCGCGGTAGAAGCGCGATCGGCTCTCGCCGCCGACCCGCTCCCCGCGCGCCGCGGGGCGGGCGGCGGGAACCGCCCCGGTCGCGGCGAAGCGCTCGAAGTCCGCGTACGAGTAGCCGTTCCGCTCGCGATCGAACGGGACCCAGACCTGGACGACCAGGTCCGGCTCGAACTGGCGCCCGTAGCTCGCGTAGTACAGCAGCTCCTCGAAGCTGTTCATCCCCGGCGAGCCGAAGTTCCAGACCTCGACGCGACCGGCGCCGAAGGTCTCGCCCAGACGCGCCTCGAGCCGCTCGGTGAACACCTGCGCGAGCGGCACCCCGTAGCCGTAGGTGAACGAGTCCCCGAAGAATGCGACGCGCACCGTCCCCGGCGGCTTCTCCACCGTGTACTCGCGATCGCGCAAGCCGAGACGGTTGGTCTCGATCCACTCGCCGTGCTGCAGCGCGCGCGCGCTCGGCAGAAGCATCGAGGTCCCGAGCCCCCGGTTCGGTCCCAGGCTGTACAGACGCCCCGCGTTCTGGCGCTCCTTGGGCGTCAGCAGGCGGAGCACGACCTCGGCGCAGGCGACACACAGCCCGACCGACCCGGCGGCGAGCGCCAGCTTGGCCAGCAGGAGCGGCACGCGGCGCGTGCGCGAGCGTCGCGAACTGTCGCCGCTGCGGGGCGGTGCTTCCCGTACCGGCTCCGGTCGGGGCGTCGTCGGTTGCGCAGCCGTGGCTCTCACGCTGTCGGCGAATCTAGGGCCGAGCGCAGCGGCATGCCGCTGTCGGATTCCCCGACACGCGGCCGGGAGGGTCCTTCCGGGGCCGGGGCGAGGGGCCTCCGGGCTCCGCGCCGGAGCCGCGTCCGGCTCGGTTACCGGTTGGCGAACAGGTAGGCCTGGTTGTGGCCGGCGGCGTGGACGGCGAGCGGGCGGCCGGGGTCGACGCTCGCGCGGACCTCGTCGAGCATGCCGCGCTCGACGACGAGGAACACGCGCTCCGGCCGCGACCAGTAGCGGGTCAGCTCGGCCGCGCTCTCCAAGCTCCGGACGCGGCGGCCGGAGTAGAACGAGTAGGCCGCGCGCCATCTCCACAAGCGGTAGCCATGGAGCGGGGCCGCGGCCGGCACCTCGCGGCGAATCGCCTCGCAGAACGGCCGGTGGGACTTGATCGCATCGAGCGGCGGCAGCACGAGCGCCGCCGCGACGACGTAGCTCGCGAGCGTGAAGCCGAGCAAGGCCAGGCCCGCCGCCAGGCGCCGCCGCCAGGGGATCGACGCCCCGGCGACGATCGCGAGCCCCCCCGCCGCCAGCAACGTCGCGCCGATGACGCCGGCGCGGCGCAGCTCCGGCGGAGACGAGAGCCGGCGGTCGAGCATCGCCGCCGCGACGGCGGCGCCGACCAGCAGCACGAGCCCGAGCGCCAGCACGAGCGCGAGCGCGAGCGCGCGCCGGCGGCGATCGAGCCGGCCGTCCGCCCAGCGCTCGTAGACCGCGGAGGCGAGGATCGCCGCCGCCGGGGCCGCGGGCAGGATGTAGGGGCTGCGCTTGCTCGCCGAGAGCGAGAAGAAGACCACGATCCCGACGAGCCAGACCCAGGCCAGCCGGTTCAGCCGCCGCTCACCGTCATCCCGCGGCGCGAGACCCCAGGCCAGCGGCACGAACGGCGCCCACGGGAGCATGTCGAGGGCGAACGCCTCGGCGAAGTACCACCACGGCGCGGTGTGGTCCCACGGCTCGAAGAACCGCCGCACGTTCTGCCGGAACAGCAGCTCGGTCAAGAACCCGGTCTCGCCGCGAACCAGCAGCGCCCCGTACCACGGCGCCACGACCGCGGCGAAGGCGACGCCGCCCCACACGAGCTGCCACCGCGCGAGGCGGCGCAGCCGGCCGGCGATCGCGGCGTCGAGCACGACGACGAGCAGCGGGCACAGCAGGCCGACCGGCCCCTTGGCCAGGCAGCCCAGGCCCGCCGCCGCGCCCGCGGCAGCCCAGCCGCGACCCGGCGCCAGCGCGCCGTCGAGCGTGCTCACCGCCGAGAACACCGCGCCCAGCGTGCAGGTGGCGAGCAGCAGATCCATCTGGATCGAGCGCGCGGACCAGAAGACGATGTAGGTCGTCCCGAACAGCACCGCGGCGGCGCGGGCGCGATGCCGCCCCGCATGCGCATGCACCAAGAGGTAGAGCAGGATCACCGCCGCGACGCCGGCCGCGGCCGACGGCAGCCGCAGGCCGAGCTCGTCGACCCTGCCGAGAGCCCGGCAGGCGGCGAGGGCGAGCCAGTAATAAAGGATCGGCTTCTCGGCGAACGGCGTGCCGTTCACGGTCGGGATCAGCCACTCCCCCCGCTGCGCCATCTCGGCCACGGCCTCGGCGTACGTCGGCTCGTTCGGGTGCCACAGGTCCCGCGCGCCGAGCGCCAGGGTGTAGAGCAGCGCCGCACCGGCGGCGACGGCGGCCAGATCGCGGCCCACTCCCACGCGGCACGTCCGCTTACGGCGACGATCCGACGTCGCGCGTCGCGTCTTCCTGGAACTGCAGCTCGTGGAGCCGCGCGTAGACCCCGCCCCGGGCCAGCAGCTCCGAGTGGCTTCCCTGCTCCACGATCCGCCCGCCGTCGAGCACCACGATGCGGTCGGCGCGGCGCACGGTGGCCAGCCGATGGGCGATCACGAGCGACGTGCGGCCGCGCATCAGCGTCTCCAGCGCCTGCTGCACCATCGCCTCGGACTCGGCGTCGAGCGCCGACGTCGCCTCGTCCAGGATCAGGATCGGCGGGTCCTTCAACAGGGCGCGCGCGATCGTGATCCGCTGGCGCTGTCCCATCGACAGCCGCATCCCGCGCTCCCCGAGCATCGTGTCGTAGCCCTGCGGCAGGCGCTCGATGAACTCGTGAGCGTGGGCCGCGCGCGCCGCCTCCACCACCTGCGCCAGGGCGCACTCCGCGCGTCCGTAGGCGATGTTGTTGCGCGCCGAGTCGTCGAACACCACCGTCTCCTGGGTCACCAGCCCGATCTGCGCGCGGAGCGAGGTCAGCGCGATCGCGCGCAGGTCGTGCCCGTCGATCGTGATCCGCCCCCGGGTCGGGTCGTAGAACCGCGGCAGCAGGCTCACCAGGGTCGACTTGCCCGAGCCCGAGACGCCGACGAGCGCGACGACCTCCCCGCGGCGCAGCGTCAGCTCGATCCCCTCGAGCACCAGCTCGTCCCCGTAGCCGAAGTCGACGCGCTCGAAGCGGATCTCGCGCGAGAACGGCGGGAGCGGCGGGCCGCCGGGCCGATCGCGGATCTCGCGCTCGCGATCGAGCATGTCGAACACGCGCTCGGCCGCCGCCAGGGCGCGCTGCAGCTCGGCGTAGACCGAGTTGAGCCGCCGGATCGAGACGAACAGCAGCCCGAGGCAGAACAGCACGACCGTGAAATCGCCGGGGTCGAGCCGGCCGCGCGCGATCTCGAGCCCCGCCACGTAGAACAGCGTCGCCCCCAGGCTCGCGCCGGTCAGCTCGATCAGCGCCGGCAGCAGCGACGTGGTGCGCCCGGCGCGCAGCTCGGCGCGGAGCATCGCGCCCAGCGCTCGGTTGAAGCGCTCGACCTCGTAGCGCTCCATGCCGAAGCTCTGCACGACCTTGGCCCCACCCACCGCCTCCGTCACGGCTTGCGAGACGTCCGCCATGCCCTGCTGGGTCGCGGTGAACGCGCGCCGCAGGCGCCGGCTGAGCTGGACGACCGGATAGCCCAGAAGCGGCAGTCCGAGCATCGCCACGAGCGAGAAGCGCCACTCGTGGACGAAGGCCACGGCCACGAGGAACGGGACCATCGTCCCCACGCGGACGCCGTTCGCCAGCTGCGCCGTCGCCACGCGCTGCACCTGCTGCACGTCGTGGATCAGCCGCGACAGGATCGCGCCCGTCGCATGCGTCTGGAAGAAGCGCAGCGACTGGAACGTGATCGCCCGGTACAGGTCGAGCCGCAGGTCGCGGATCGTGCACGCCCCGACCTTGAGCGTGAGGTACTCGCCGAAGTAGCCGAACAGCGCGCGCAAGAAGTAGATCGCGACGAACAGCAGCGGCACCTCGACGAAGGCGTGCTCGCGGGCCCAGCCCGCCAGCTTCTCGGTCGGAAGCCGGGCGCGGATGCCGTCCAGCACGCCCACCCCGGTGCCGGACGGCGCGGGCCCCGGGGCTCCGCGCAGCAGCACCTCGTTGACCAGCGGCTTGACCGCCGAGACCACGGCTCCCATCAGCGCGCCGCTGACGGCGAGCAGCAGCGCCGCCAGCAGCATGCGGCCGAGGTACGGGCGAAAGTAGCCGAGGAGCCGCGTCAGCGTGGACACCGCCTCATGCTAGCGCGAAACGCGGCGGGCTCGGCGGACCGGGGACGCCTTGCAGCCCTCGCTCCGGCGAGTCCTCCGCAGGTCGTCGTGGCGCCGCGGTTCCGACGCGGGAGCGGGGCGTGCCGCTATCGACCGGGCTTCGCCGATCGGACGCCGCCTATAATCGCTCGCGCCGGCGGGGTGCGGGCTTGCGACTGTCCACGGGAAACACTCTCGGTCCGTACGAGGTCGTCGCGGCGCTCGGCGCCGGCGGGATCGGCCGGGGCCATCGCAGCTGCACGGGTCGACGTCGCGAGCGGCCGGCGCGAGCTGCCGGGGGCGCTGGCCCCGCCGGACCGCGCGGGAGCCCTCGGCACCTGGCCCCGTCGGTGATCGCGGATGCGCGCGATCACGGCGCTGGTCTCCGCGGACGGCTCGGCCCATGGCTGCTGCTACCCCCGCTTCTTGACCGATCGGTTCCTGCTCGACGGCGGCCGCCGAGCGGCTCTCGCCGCCCGGCGAGGGAGCGACGATGGAGCTGATCAACCTCGAGGACTACGAGCGGGCGGCCGCGGGCAAGCTACCGGCGATGGTGCGCGACTACTTCGCGGGGGGGGCGGGGGACGGGATCACGCTGCGGCGGAATCGCGAGGCCTTCGAGCGGATCGAGCTGCACTACCGCGTGCTGGTCGACGTCGGCCGGCGAGACCTGTCGCTCACGCTGCTCGGCCAGCGGCTGGCCGCTCCGCTGCTGATCGCCCCCACCGCCTTCCAGCGCCTGGCGCACCCCGAGGGCGAGCTGGCGACGGTGCGGGCCGCGGGGGCGGCGAGAACCGTGATGGTGCTGAGCACCGTCTCGACCTGCCCCCTGGAGGAGGTCCTCGCCGCCGCGTCGGCTCCCGTCTGGTTCCAGCTCTACGTCTTCAAGGACCGCGCTGCCACCGTGGAGCTGGTCCGGCGCGCGGAGGCCGCCGGCTGCGAGGCGCTCGTGCTGACGGTCGACGTGCCCGTCCAGGGACATCGCGAGATCGACATCCGCAACCGCTTTCGGCTGCCCGAGGGGATCACGATCGCGAACCTCCCCGACATGCGCGAGCTGCCCGCGGCGCAGCGCGGCTCGGGGCTCGGGGCGTACATCGCGTCGCACTTCGATCCGTCCCTGACCTGGAAGGACGTCGAGTGGCTGCGGTCGCTGACCGAGCTGCCGCTCGTGGTCAAGGGCGTGGCGCGTGCGGACGACGCCGTGCGCGCGGTCGAGCGCGGCGTCGCGGGCGTGATCGTCTCCAACCACGGAGGGCGACAGCTCGACGGCGCCCCGGCCGCGATCGCCGTGCTGCCGGCGATCGCCGACGCGGTCGCGGGCCGGGCCGAGGTGCTGGTCGACGGCGGGATCCGCCGGGGCACCGACGTCGTCAAGGCGATCGCCTCGGGGGCGCGGGCGGTGCTCGTGGGACGGCCGATCCTGTGGGGGCTGGCCGTCGACGGCGAGCGGGGCGTGTGCCGCGTGCTCGAGCTGCTGCGCGCGGAACTCGACGGGGCAATGGCGCTCTGCGGCTGTCCGTCGATCGCCGACATCGGGCGCGACCTGCTCGGCTGACGCCTCACGCTCCGCGCCTCGTTCCCGCGAGTGGCTGCGGCCCGACCGCCGCTCACGCCGACTCGCAGCTCCGCTCCGGGCCTCGTCGAGGAGACACCGGGACGCGGCGGCACCCTCCCGACGACGCCCGAAACGGCTGGGCTACAATCTCGGCGTGGGCCCCTCGAGACCCGGTGCGGTTCCCGGTGTGGCGCGGCTGGTGCAGCGCCACGCGGCGCTCAACCTGCTCGTGCTGTTCGGCTCTCGTGCACGCGGCGACGCTCGGCCCGAGTCCGACTGGGACGTGGGGTTCACGGCGCGGCCCGAACTCGATCGGGAGGCGCTGCTCGCCGATCTCGTGACGGCCTGGGGAACCGACCGGATCGACCTGGTGGATCTCGACCGCGCGGGGGGGCTCGTGCGCTACCGCGCGAGCCGCGATGGAGTGCCCCTGCACGAGGCCGTCGCCGGAGAGTTCAGGCGCTTCTGGTGGAGCGCCGTGAGCTTCTGGTGCGACGCCGAGCCGGTTCTCCGGCGAGGCTACGATGACGTCCTCCGCGGGCTGACGCCGTGACGGCGCTCGATCGCGAGCTGCTGGCCGAGCGAACGGCGGCGCTGGAGCGCCACCTGGCGCGCGTCGCCGCGCGTCTGCCGGGGACTCCCGACGGCTTGGCGGCGGACCAGGACGCCGCCGATGCGGTGATCCTGCATCTGTGGCAGGCCCTGCAGCTGGTCATCGACCTCGCTCTCTCGGCATGCTCGGACCTCAGGCTCGGCACGCCGGCGAGCTACGCCGACGCGTTCCGGCGCCTGGGTGCCGCGGGCAAGCTCGACCCGGAGCTGGTGGAACGACTGGTACGGGCCGCGGGGCTCCGCAACGTCGTCGTTCACGCCTACGACCGGCTCGACCTGGCGCGGATCCACCGCGCAGCGTCGGACGGCCCGCGCGACCTGCGGGCGTTCCTCGCCGCGCTGAGGGATCTCGTGTGATGCGCGGGCGCCGTGCGGCTCAGGATGCCTACCGGCCCTCGAGCTCGATGCCGCCGAAGAAGTAGCCGATCTCGGCCGCGGCGGTCGAAGTCGCGTCCGAGCCGTGGGTCGCGTTGCGCTCGATGTTCGTGCCGAACTCGCGGCGCAGCGTCCCCGCGGCGGCCTTGGCCGGGTCGGTCGCCCCCATCACGTCGCGCCAGCGCGCGATCGCGCCCTCGGCCTCGAGCGCCAGCACGAGGCACGGTCCGGACGACATGAACCCCGTCAGGTCGCGAAAGAACGGCCGGTCGCGATGGACGGCGTAGAAGCCCTCGGCCTCGGCCCGCGTCAGCCGCGCGAGGCGCAGCGCGACGATGCGGAACCCCTCGCGCTCGATGCGGTCGAGGATGCGCCCCGCCGCGCGGTTGGCGACGGCGTCGGGTTTGATGATTGCGAGCGTTCTCTCCATCGTCGTCTAGCTCCTCAGGACCCGCTGCACGGTCGTGCCGATCTCGGCCGGGCTGTCCACCACCGTGATCCCGGCCTCGGCCAGCGCCCGCATCTTCTCGGCGGCGGTCCCCTTGCCGCCCGAGACGATCGCCCCGGCGTGGCCCATGCGCCGGCCGGGCGGTGCCGTGCGCCCGGCGACGAACGCGACCACCGGCTTCGTCACCCGCTCGCGCACGAACGCGGCGGCCTGCTCCTCGGCGCCGCCGCCGATCTCGCCGATCAGCACGATCGCGTCCGTTCCCGGATCGTCGTGGAACAGCCGGAGCATCTCGCGGAAGTCGGTGCCGACGATCGGGTCGCCGCCGATCCCGACGCAGGTCGACTGGCCGATGCCGAGCTCGGTCAGCTGCGCGACCGCCTCGTAGGTCAGCGTCCCCGAGCGCGACACGACGCCGACCCGCCCCGCGAGGTGGATCGACCCCGGCATGATGCCGATCTTGCACGATCCGGGCGAGATGATCCCCGGGCAGTTGGGGCCGATCAGCCGCGTCCGCCGTCCCGCGAGGAAGGTCCGGACCCGGATCATGTCCAGGGTCGGGATCCCCTCGGTGATGCAGACGACGAGCGCGAGATCGGCCGCCGCGGCCTCGAGGATCGCGTCGGCCGCGAACGCCGGGGGAACGAAGATCACCGCCGCGTTGGCCCCCGTCGCTGCCGCCGCGCCCTCCACCGTGTCGAACACCGGGACGCCCTCGTGGACCTGTCCGCCCTTTCCGGGCGTGACCCCGGCCACGACCCGGGTGCCGTAGTCGATCGCCTGCCGCGTGTGGAACGTCCCCTCGCGGCCGGTAATCCCCTGGACCACGAGCCGCGTCTCGCCGTTCACCAGCACGGCCACGCTCAGTGCCCTCCCGCCGCGGCGACGGCCCTGCGCGCCGCGTCCGCCATCCCGTCGGCGACCTCGAACTGCAGCCCCGACTCGAGCAGGATCGCGCGCCCGCGCTCCACGTTCGTCCCCTCGAGCCGGACCACCACCGGCACCGCCACCTGTGCCTGACGGGCGGCCGCCACCACGCCTTCGGCCACGATGTCGCAGCGCATGATCCCGCCGAAGATGTTGATCAGGACGGCGCGCACCCCGCGGTCGGAGAGCAGGATGCGGAAGCCGTTCGTCACCATCTCGGCGGTCGCTCCCCCGCCGACGTCGAGGAAGTTCGCCGGGGCGCCGCCATGGTGCTGGATGATGTCCATCGTCGCCATCGCCAGCCCCGCACCGTTGACCATGCAGCCGATGTTGCCGTCGAGCTTGACGTAGTTGAGCCCGTGGCGCGACGCCTCGACCTCGAGCGGCGCTTCCTCGGCGGTGTCGCGCAGCTCGCGCACCTCCGGCTGGCGCCACAGCGCGCTGTCGTCGAAGCTCATCTTGGCGTCGAGCGCCAAGAGCCGGCCGTCCGACGTCTCGACGAGCGGGTTGACCTCCACGAGCGAGGCGTCGAGGCCGACGAACGCCTGGTGCAGGGAGCCGACGAGCTTCGACGCCGCCACGACGAGCGGCGGCTTCAGGCCGAGGTCGGCGGCGATCTTGCGGCCGATCCAGGGCGAGAAGCCGACGCGTGGATCGATCGGGACGCGCACGATCGCCGCGGGGCGCGTGGACGCGACCTCCTCGATCTCGGTCCCGCCCTCCCGGCTCGCGATGAACGCCAGGCGCTCGAGCCCGCGATCGACCAGCAGCGCGAGATAGAACTCGCGCGCGATGTCGATGCCCTCGCTGACCAGGACGGTCTCGACGCACCGCCCTTCCGCGCCGGTCTGCCGGGTGACGAGCACGTTGCCCAGCATGCGCCGCACGATCTCGGCCGCCGCGTCGGCGCCGCGCGCGACGACCACGCCACCGAGATCGCCCTTGCCGTCCGGCCGCGCGATCGCCTTGCCGGTCTCCGCGTCACGGAACGTGCCCTTGCCGCGGCCGCCGGCGTGGATCTGGGCCTTGACCACGACCGTCGGGCCGAGCTCCGCGACGGCAGCGGGGACGTCCGCGGCCGCGCGCACCACCCGGCCGCGCGGCACGGGCACGCCGTGGCGCTCGAGCAGCGCCTTGGCCTGGTATTCGTGGATGTTCAAGGAGTCAGCTCCGGCGCGTACGGCGACGGGACGTCGGCGCCGGGACGGGCGCGGATTATAGGTTACGCCCCGGGGACCGAACAAGTCGCGCGACCAGCGGGTGGTGCCTCAGTTTGAGACTGAGTCACTACCGACGAGCGGGTACGTCGGCAGCCCACTAGCGACGGGCGCGGGACGCTCCGCGTCGCGATTCCGGTCGGAGGTGACTGCCGAGGGGCACCGGCCGAGGTCGCCGCCGAAGCGCAAGGTCCCGACGCGGGTCCCGGCTCGCGGGCCCGCTCGGGAGTGCCGGACCCGTGGCCGGCCGCACGGTCGCGGATGGATCGCCGGCGGGAGCGCCGATCACCCGGGCTGCGCTAGTCCCACAGCTTGGGGTGCGGGAGCAGCAGGAACGATCGGCGGTGGATCGGTGACGGTCCGAGTCGCCGCAGGGCCGCGCGGTGCGCCTCCGTGGCATATCCCTTGTGCGCGCCGAAGTCGTAGCCCGGATAGCGGGCGTCGTACTCGGACATCAACGCGTCCCGGCGCGTCTTGGCGAGAATCGAAGCGGCGGCGATCGCGTGACAGGTCGCGTCGCCGTGCACGATGCGCTCGTGCGGCAGGTCGAGGCCCGGGATCTGCCTTCCGTCGAGCAGGACGTGGTCGGGCGGCGGATCGAGCCGCGCGATCGCGCGGCGCATCGCCTCCAGGCCGGCGCGGTAGATGTTGAGCGCGTCGATCTCCTGCGGCTCGACCTCGACGACCGCCCAGGCCAGCGCCCGGTCGCGGATCTCGCCCGCGAGGGCCGCGCGCCGCGCGGCCGTCAGCCGCTTCGAGTCGTCCACGCCGCACAGGCCGAGCCCCGGCGGGAAGACCACCGCCGCGGCGACGACCGGCCCGGCGAGCGGGCCCATCCCCGCCTCGTCGACGCCGGCGACCCGCAGGCGCCCGGCCTGCCACAGCTCCCGCTCGCGGCGCAGGAGCTGGCCGAGGCGGCGCGTAGCGCGTCGCGTGACCGCGCTGTTGCGGGACGATGGCAGCGTTCTCTCCCGGTCCCGCCCTCCCGGCGGCGGCCGGCGTGAATTCTATCTCCTGCGGCGCCCCTGAGCAGCGAATGCAACGCGGCTCAGGACGGTTCGCGGGGGGGAGCGCACTGGGCGCGCAGGCGCGCGATCTCGGCCGCCAGCGCCGTCGTTTCCCGGTACGTCGCATCGAGCGCGGTGCTGCGCTCGAACGCACCCAGCGCCTCGCACGGCCGGCCCAGGTCGAGGAGCGCGACACCGAGGTTCCGCTGGGCTGCGGCGTGGCCGGCGTCGAGCCGCAGGGCGTCTTCGTAGGAGCGCACGGCGTCCGCGGCGAGCCCCTTCGAGTGGAGCGCGTTCCCCAGGTTGTAGTGTGCGGCGACGAGATCGGGGTCGCCGCCGAGCGCCCGGCGGTAGAGGTCGATCGCCTCGTCGAGCTGTCCTCGCTCCTCGAGGTGCAGCCCCACGTTCACCAGGGCCGGCGCGAAGTCGGGATTGAGGCTCAGGATCCTGGCCCACGCCTCCTGCCCGGCACGCTCGCCCGCGCGGCGGCCGGCGAAGAGGAAGAGGCCCGCCGCGGCGGCCAGCACCAGGACTCCGACTCCGAGGCGGCGCCCACGCGTCGCGGCCCGCGGAAGCGCCACGAGGTCCGCCTCCGCTCCGGGAACGCGCGCCGGCTCGGCCCAGACGCGCAGGTAGGCGACCAGGAACAGCGAGGCCGGGAAGAGCAGCATCCCGAGACTGATCAGCACACGGTTGATCCACTCGATCCACGCCATCTCGCGCGCGGTGTAGAGCCTGATCTGCCAGAGCGTCGCCGCCGCCGCCTGCGCGACACCTTCGAGCTGCACGACGCAGATCGCGAGCGAGCCCAGCGCGACGACGGCGAACGCCGTGCCGGCCAGCTTCGCCCGCGCCGCCCAGCCACGCTGGGGGACGGCCAGCACCAGGGCCAGCGACGCGACCACGTACAGGTGCAGGTCCTCGCCGTTCCACGACGCCAGGGGGCTCTCGCCCGTCAGGTAGCTGCGGATCGTGATCACGCTGCCGTGCGCGCTCAGGGACTCGATCACGGGCGGGTGCTCCGCGACGCGGAGGACGCGCTCCGCAAGCGAGGCGAGCAGGCCGATGAACGGCCCCCGCAGCGGGCGCCACAGCAGGTAGATCCCCGCGTACAGCGCGGCCGCGCGCAGCAGGAACCTAGCGGCCCAGCGCAGGACGGGGCCGGACGAACCGCTCCGCCCAGAAGATCCAGACCGCCATCGAAAGCGCGATGACGAGCGCCTGCCAGACATGGATGTGCACCCACTCGAAGATGTCGGGCCGGCGGGCCCCGAGAACCGTCAGCGTGACGATGCGGACCATGTTGATCGCGAAGATCGACGGGATCCCGATGAGCACCCCCCACAGCCGCGCGCGCCATGGACTGGGCAGCGCCAGGACGGCGGACAGGTAGATGCACGTGGCGGCGACTCCGTCGCAGCTCTCGTCGATCGTGACCCAGAAGCCGTCGAAGCCCAGGAGGCTGCCCATCGCCCGGCTGTCACCCAGAACCAGCAGCAGGGGAACGGCGGCGGCGGCCAGGAATCTCGAGAGCGGCGCGTGCAGGTACCTCTCGGCGACCGCCGTCCACGACAGCGTGATGAAGACGGCGATGTAGAGGGCGAACAGGAGGCAAAAGCGGACCACGGGGACCGTCGGGGACGGTCGAGCAGCGTCGCGCGCCCGCCGCGACGACCGCCGCTCCCCCGCGTTCCGGCGCTTGGAACTGGACATGAGACCTCGGAGGCGACCCGGGTTCTCCGGGCCACGAGCATAGACGAGAACCGGCCAGGTCGCTCGAACCGACCACGTTGCAGGCCAGCAACCTGACCCAGCAACGCCGATGTGGCACACTCCTGGTCCGCAAGATCGTGCTGATTCCTTGGCGCAGGGTAGCCTTTTTCGTGGTATAGGAATCCAGTCGTACGGTGTGTGCATCGCAAGCAAGGGGGTAAGACCATGCGGATTCGAGTCTCGCCGACGAGGGAGCTTCAGGTCGCGGCCCGCATCGCGGGGATCGCGCTGCTGGCCGTGGCGCTCGCTCCACCGGCCGCGGCCCAGTTTCCGGCCGCCGGGATCGATCAGTTCATCTCCAACGCTCCGCTCGCAGTCCAGATCGGCAACTGCGCGACGGGGGGCAGTCGCTGCGCCAACAACGCCGACTGCACCGTGGGAGACTGCAACTTCACGCGCTACTCCGGCCGGGGAGTCGACCCGGCGACCACCGTCGGCCGGTCGGCGACCCATACCCAGGGGTCTGCCAGCGACACGGGCGGCACGACGGTTCCGATCACGGGGTGCGCCGCCTGCGACCCGACGGTCGCCGACTCCGACCTCGCGTGCAAGCCGCTCGCGCCCCCGAATCCGGCGTGGCAGTTGGCGGGATTGCCCGAGGTCCACACCGAGATCCTGAGCCTCGAACTCTGCGGGCCGTGCAACCCGGACCCCACCAAGAGCGCGCCCTGCATCGAGATCTGCTACAAGGCCGGCCAGCCCGCCTTCGCCGCCCTGGCGGCGCTTGCCCCGCCCCAGACGGGCAAGTACCGGAACAGCTACGGGGAGATCGAGCGCCTGATCGGGGCTCCGCAGTCGACCGACTTCCCGGCGAAGAGCTTCTTCGACGTGAAAGGCGTCGTGACGATCGACACCTCCGCGACCGCGGGGATCCAGGGCCCGGCCGGAACGTCCGGGGTCTTCCTGCTGCGGAACTTCTCGACCGCCGCGGCGACGCTCTTGATGGTGAGGAACTCCATCTCCCAGCTACCCCCTCACAACGGGACCGGATACACGCCGGAGCCCGGCAACACCGCCTTCAACCAGACCGTCGCAAACTGTGGCGTCCTGCCGATGGAGATCGAGGACGCGAGCGCGGCGGGAGGAGGCGCGGGCAGGCTCCTCGACGAGGTCTTCCACGTCGTGGGTCCCCCGTCGACTCCCACGCTGCAGCCTTGGGGACTGGCGCTGTTCGCGGTCCTGCTCGGCGGGCTCGCCGTCCTGATCGTGGTCCGCATCAGCCGCGGCCGCAGGGTCGCGGCCTCGTAGCCCTCGTCGTCATCGAGCGGAGCCGGGGGGGTCCCCCGGCTCCCTCGCGATCGTGCCCGGCGAACGACCGGCGCTCTCGGCACCGGTCGAGTGTCGCGGGAAAGGCCCGTCAGCGGCCTCGCGTGAAGAGGCTGGGGGCGAACTCCTCGAGGCGCGGCGGCGGCCGGTCGGCCCGCCAGCGCGAGACGGCCGCGTCGCGGAAGCGCACCATCCCGTCCGGAGTGAAGTCCAGCGCGCCGGCGTTCGCTTTCCGGTAGGACGAGAACACCATCGTGCTCGTCCGTCCCCCGGGCGGAAGGTCCTGCACCTCGATCCGGGCGGGAGCGAGGCCGATCGCACTCTCGAGATACGGGCCGCAGCGGGCCCGCTTCAGCGGGGACCCGGTCCGTCCGTGGTACTCGAGCTGGAGCGGCTCGAACCTCGCCGCGGAGACCCAGTAGAGGATCCGCGGGTAGCTGCAGCGCGGATCGGTCGCGGTCAGCTCGAGCTTCCAGCACGGCTCGCCCTCGACGGACTCCTGCCCCAGGAGCACGGGCTCGTAGCGCGCCGCAAGGTTCGTCCGCGCGATGTCGCCCATCCCCACGTCGCCGCGCACGATCGACGACTCCGAAAGCTCGATCGCCCGGGTCGATCGCGGGAGGAGCAGCCAGTACCTCCCCTCGGCGATCAGCAGCGTGCCGCCGAAGTTGGCGGCGGGATCCCGCAGCAGGACCAGCGCGTGGTCGTGCCCGCCGGCGACGAGCGAGTAGGTCGCGAGCTGCGTCGACCCGGGGAGGCCCGGGAAGGAGGTCTCGATCGAGAACTCGACGGCGAACGGGACGCCGGGGCTGCGGATCGCCTCGGCCCGCCCGAGGATCTCGCGCGCGTCGGGGGGCGAGGCGGCGCCGGCGCCGATCGCCGGGCCGGCAGCGACCGCCAGCGCCGCCACGCAGCAGAGGGGCAACGGCCGCCGCCGCTGCCGGCACTTCGCGCCGAGCGTCATCGGACCCCTTGAACGCGCTGGAGCGGAACTGCTGGAGTCTACGGGGAGCCCGAGCCCGGGTCAACACTCCCCAGCGCGCGGTCGTGTCCCAAACTGAAACACCACCGAGCGTGTGGTCGTGCCTCGGTCTGAGCCGGGGAGTCGGCCACGACCAGGTCGCGCAGCGTCTCCCGCGCCAGCTCGCCGGTGATCTCCCGGCCCGACATCGGCGAAGGCGATGACGCGGATCAGCGCCGCTCCAGCTCGCGGATGTTGGAGTTGCACTGCGAGGCGATGAACAGCGCGACCTCGTCGGGGAGCGCCACGCCCTCCAAGGCGCTGCCGAGCGGGTCGTGGGGACGGATCGGCGAGGGCACGAGCCAGCGGCCACGGCCCCGTGCGTCGGGCGGGAATCGCCGGTGACCGGTCCATGCGTTCCGGGCATCGACCATGGACAATCGAGGATCCCGCGTCGGTCCGGATCCGCGCGAAACGCGCTCGTTGACGGCTGCGCGTCAGCGCCGCCCCCGCCGTAGGGCCAACGTGTGCGCACACCAGTCCCGAAGGATCCGGGTGTCCGAAGAACGGATCGTCACTTGACTTCCAGGCGAGTGCGGTGCTCGGATGGGGCGATCCACGGAGGCCGAGATGAGCAAGCTCGTACTGCTGCGCCACGGCCAGAGCAGCTGGAACCTCGAGAACCGCTTCACCGGCTGGACCGACGTCGACCTCACGCCCGAAGGCGTGCGCGAGGCCGAGGAGTCGGCCCGGCTGCTGCGCGAGGGCGGCTACACCTTCGACGTCGCCTACACCTCGGTGCTCAAGCGCGCGATCCGCACGCTGTGGATCGTGCTCGACCGCATGGATCTGATGTGGATCCCCGTGCACCGTAGCTGGCGGCTGAACGAACGGCACTACGGCGCACTGCAGGGTCTGAACAAGGCCGAAACCGCGGAGCGACACGGCGAGGAGCAGGTGCTGTTGTGGCGCCGCAGCTACTCCACGCCACCCCCGCCCCTCGAGCCCGACGATCCGCGCCACGCGCGCTTCGATCCGCGCTACGCGGCACTCTCCCCGCGCGAGATCCCGTCGACCGAGTCGCTCGCCGACACGGTGTCGCGCTTCCTGCCGGCGTGGAAGGAGACGATCGCCCCCGAGATCCGCGCCGGCCGGCGCGTGCTCATCGCGGCGCACGGCAACAGCCTGCGCGCCCTGGTGAAGCACCTCGACGCGATCTCCGACGAGGCGATCGTCTCGCTCAACATTCCGACCGGGATTCCCCTGGTCTACGAGCTGGACGACGCCCTGCGCCCCCTGCGCCACGCCTATCTCGGGGACCCCGAGGCGGCCCGGAAGGCCGCGGAATCCGTCGCCCGGCAGGCCCGGAGGGGACGCTGAAGCAGCCGGCCTTGACCGGGATCAAGGCGCGTGCCCGCCCGGACGCTATCGTGGGAGTGCGAACCGGCGGTCCTGTCCGCCGCGGAGGGCGCCATGACCTTCGTGATCACCGAGCCGTGCATCGGGACCAAGGATCACTCCTGCGTCGACGTCTGTCCGGTGGACTGCATCCACCCGACCAAGGACTCGCCCGAATTCGAGACCGCCGAGATGCTGTACATCGACCCCGCGGAGTGCATCGACTGCGGCGCGTGCGAGCCGGCCTGCCCGGTCGAGGCGATCTTCGAGGAGGACGCCGTGCCCGAGAAATGGAAGGAGTACACGGCGAAGAACGCCGCCTATTTCGCGGACAAGCCCAAGAAGTAACGACGGCGCCTCCCGCCGCCCCGGCGATGGTAGACTTCCGCGTCGGGCCGGAATGCGAGGCGCTGCGTGCCTGAAGGCGAGCTGCGGCGACCGCTGCGCGGGCGCCGCGTGGCGATCACCGGGATCGGAGCGGTCTCCCCCAACGGGATCGGGCGCGAGGCGTTCTGGGCCTCGACCCGCGCCGGCAAGAGCGGCGTCCGGCGGATCGAGGCGTTCGACGTCTCGGAGCTGCCGACGCAGATCGCCGGCCAGGTGCTCGAGTTCCGCGCCGAGGACGTGCTGCCGCAGCGCGAGCTGAAGCACGTCTCGCGCGCCGTGCCGCTGGCGCTGGCGGCGGCCCAGGAGGCCCTCGACGACTCCGGCCTGGCGCTCCCGCGCATGGGGCTCGGGGAGCGGCGCGAGTTCGCGGTCGTGGTCGGCAGCGGCGGCGCCGGCCTCGAGTTCATCGAGCGCCAGTTCCGGCAGTACTACCTGGGGGACCCCAAGGGCGTGAGCCTGTACACGATCCCGTCGGCCACGCCCGGCGCCTTCAGCAGCGAGCTGTCGATGCGGTTCGACCTGCGCGGGCCGAGCCACGTGATCACGACCGGCTGCACCTCCTCGACCGACGCCCTGGGCCACGCGCTGTCGCTGATCCGCTACGGGCGGGCCGAGCGGGTGCTGTGCGGCGGCACCGATTCGCCGATCGGCCCGGGGATCCTCCTCGGATTCTGCCTGATGAAGATCATGACCACGCGCTGGAATCACGAGCCGGAGCGCGGCTCGCGCCCGTTCTCCCGCGATCGGGACGGCTTCGTCGTGGCCGAGGGCTCGTGGATGCTGGTGCTGGAGGAGATGGAAACGGCACGCGCGCGCGGGGCGCGCGTGTACGCCGAGCTGGCCGGCTACGGGGCGACCTGCGAGGCGTTCCACCGCGTGCGGCTCAACGAGTCGGGCGAGGAGCCGGCCCGCGCGATGCAGCTCGCGCTGGCCGACGCCGAGATCCCGCCCCAGGAAGTCGACTACGTCAACCTGCACGGCACGTCGACGCTGCTCAACGACCGGATCGAGTCGCGGGCGGTCAAGCTCGTGTTCGGCGAGCGGGCCCGCTCGCTCCCCTCCTCCAGCCTCAAGTCGATGATCGGCCATCCCCAGGGCGCGTGCGGTGCCGCGGGCGTCGCCGCGTCGCTGCTCGCGATGCGCGACGGCTTCGTGCCGCCGACGATCAACCGCGACGTCCCCGATCCCGACTGCGACCTCGACGTCGTGCCCCACGCCGGGCGCGCCGCCCCGCTCAGCACCGTGCTCTGCAACTGCATCGGCTTCGGCTCGAAGAACGCGGCGCTCGTGCTACGCCGCCCGGGCGCGACCGCCTAGTGTCCCGGGTCGCAGGTCCGCCGCCGACTCCGCCGCCCCACGACGGCGCCGGCGGCACCGGCTCCCCCTGGCCGGCCGGCCGCCGCGGCTGGCTCGGCCCAGCCGCGGCCGGGCGTCCGACGCGGTGCGGCGGGACCGGTGCGCAGCGTCGTGGCACGCTGCTCGTTCCCGCCCGGGTGCAGCGCCCGGAGATCATCGACCGGCCGGACAACTTCGCCCACGACCTGCGGCACGCGCTCGGAGACATCCGGGCCGTCAACCGCTGGCTCGGCGGGAGCCGCGCGCTGCGCCTGGCGCTGCGCCCGCTGCTGCTCGGCGCCGACGCCGATCGTCCGCTCACCGTGCTCGACGTCGGGACGGGTTGCGGCGACCTCCCGCTGGCGCTGGTGCGACTCGCGCGGCGGCTCGGGCGGCGCGTGCGGATCACGGCGATCGATCGTGACCCGGCCATCGCCGCGCTCGCGCGGCGCAGGACCGCGGCTGTGGACGAGATCCGCGTCGTGCGCGCCGACGCCTTCGCTCCGCCGTTCCGTCCGGGATCGTTCGACGTCGTCACGGCGTCGCTGTTCCTGCACCACTTCCACGAGCCGGAGGTCGTGGCTCTGCTCGCGACGTTCCGCCGCCTGGCACGCCGGGCGGTCGTGATCAACGACCTGCGCCGGCACGTGCTGCCGTGGTGCGCGATCCAGCTCTTGGCGCGGCTCGCCGTCCGTCATCCGATCTTCATCCACGACGCGCCGCTGTCGGTGCTGCGGGGCTTCACCGACGGCGAGCTGCTGCAGGCCGCCGCAGCTTGCGGCGCTCCGGACGCCGAGCTGCGCCGGCGCTGGCCGTTCCGGCTGGTGCTCACGCTGCCGGGTGGAGTGGGGGCATGACGCGGCGGGTCGATCTGCTCGTGATCGGGGCCGGGCCGGCCGGCTCTGCTCTCGCGCTTCTCGCCGCGCGCGCGGGGGCCCGCGTCGTGCTGGTCGAGCGCGGGGAGATTCCGCGGCCGAAGGTCTGCGGCGAGTTCGTCTCGGCCGAGGGCTGTGCCGTGCTGGAGCGCCTCGGGATCCTGTCCGCCCTGCGCGGAGCGGGCGCGGCGCCGATCGATACCTGCCGGCTGTCGGGCCTGCGCGGCCGGAAGCTCGACTTGCCGCTCCCCGCCCTGCGCCACGGCCGCGAGGGCATCGGCGTCTCCCGGCTGCGCCTCGACCGGCTGCTCGCCGAAGCCGCCGCGTCCGCCGGCGCGGAGCTGCGGACGGGCTGGGAGGCGAGCGAGCCGATCCTGCGCGACGGCCTTGTTCGAGGGGTCCGCGCACGCCGCGCGGGGCGCGATGCGCCGCCGGCCTGCGAAGCCTCGGTGGTCGTCGCGGCCGACGGACGCCGATCGAGCCTCGTGCGACGGCTCCATCCGCGCCGGGGAGATCCGCTACGGACCGGCCGCGACGCGTGGTTCGGCCTCAAGACCCACCTCGCCGTCTCCGGCGCCCCGCTCGCGCGGCGCGTCGAGCTTCACCTGTTCGACGGCGGCTACGTCGGGCTGGCGCCGGTCGAGGACGGCCGGGTGAACGTCTGCCTGCTCGTGCGGAATGGCGCGCTGCGCGCGGCCGCGGGCTGTCCGGACCGGCTGCTCGCACGGCTCGTCCTGGCGAACCCGGCGGTGCGGGAGGCGATCGGGGACGGCGAGGTCTGCGGCGCATGGGCGAGCTGCGGTCCGCTGCGGTTCGGCCCGCGCCGGCCCGCCGCCGCGGGAGCGCTGTTCGTCGGCGACGCCGCGGGCACCGTCGACCCGTTCTGCGGCGAGGGCATGAGCCACGCGCTGCTCGGTGCGGAGCTGGCGCTGCCCTTCGCGCTCGAGGGCGCCGCGCGGGGGGGGCTCGAACCCGACCTCGCCCGCGCCTACCGCGACGCGTGGCGGTGCGCCTTCCTGCCCGTCACCTGGCGCGTTCGCGCGCTCGGCCGGCTCTTCGGCCGGCCGCGTGCTGCCACGGCGGCGCTGGCTTTGCTCCGCGGAGCGGGGCGGGCCTGGGCGCCACGGCTGGTCGCGGCGACGCGAACCGGATGGAGCCCGTGAGGCCACGCGTCGGATCGGGGCTGCTGCTCGCGGGGCTGGGGGGCGGGCTGGCTTTCTTCCTCTCGCTCGGCGCGCTGTGGCCGCTCGCCGCGATCGACCTGGTCGCCCCGCACGGCGCGATCGTCGAGCGCGCCCGCGCGTTCCTCGTCTCGCGCGGCTTCGATCTCGCCGGCTATCGCTCCGCGGCGACGCTCGCCGTCGCCGAGCCCGCGCTCGACTACGTCGAGCGGGCCTTCGGTCGCGAGCAGGTGCAGCAGTGGATCGCGGAGGGCGTCCCGCTGTTCTACTACCGCGTCGAGTTCAAGAAGCGCGGGGATCCCGTCACCTATGCGGTCCGCGTTCACCCCGCCGCGGGCGTCGTCGGCTGGAGCAAGACCGTGCCGGACGACTATCCGGGGCCGCGGCTGCCGGTCGTCGAGGCGCGCCTGGCGGCGCTCGCGGCCATCCCGGAGGCGCTCGGCCTCGAGGCCGCGGCGTTTGCCGAGCATTCCTCGTCGAGCACCGAGCACGGGGCGCGCCGGACCCACGAGTTCGTCTTCGAGCGCAAGCTGGCCGGCGCTCCGGAGCTGGAGGAACGGGTCACCCTGGCCGTGTCCGGCGCGGAGCTGGTGCTCGGACTGCGCTGGCTGCACGTGCCCGAGGCGGCGGAGCGCCGGGCCCGCGCCGCCGCGGCACCGCGTGTCGCGCTCGAGATGGCGGGCTTCGTGCTGCTCGGCATCGGCGCGATCGCCGCCTGCGGCATCTTCCTCCGGCGGCTGCGCGACGGGACCGTGCTGCTCGGCCGTGCGGTGCTCTGGCCGGGCCTGGTCTTCGCCTGCCTGCTGGGGACGTGGGCGCTCGAGACGCCGCGCCTCTTCCGCTACTGGGAGCCGCTGTGGCCGAAGTGGATCTCCGACGCGCAGTATCTCGCGGCGACCGCCGGCCAGCAGGCGTGGCTCGTGGCGGCGCTGCTCGCGGTCGTGGCCGCCGGGGACGTGCTCGACCGCGACCTGGGAGGCGCGCGGGGCGCCTCGCTGTGGGCCCTCGCTCGCGGCCGCGTTCTCGATCCGGACGTGGCCGTCGCCTCGGGCCGCGGGTTCCTGGTCGGGCTGCTATGCGGCGGCGTGATGGCGGCCGCGGTCCACGCCCTGGGCGCCGCGGCCGGCGCGACGACGGGGCTGCAGCCCCGCGGGTTCTTCTTCTACACGCTGAACACGGCGTCCCCCGCCCTGGCGAGCGTGCTGTTCTTCTTCGGGGTCGCGCTGGCGGAGGAGCTGGGGTACCGCTTCTTCGCCGGAAGCTGGCTCCTGGCGCGGACCGGCTGGCGCTCGATCGCGGTCGTGGTCCCCGCCCTGGTCTACGGGCTGGCCCACACGCGGATGGAGTTCCTCCCCCCGGCCGAGCCGTTCTGGACCCGGGCGCTCGTGCTCGCCCTCGTCGGCTGCGTCTGGGGCTGGGCCTTCTTCCGCTACGACGCGCTGACGGTCGTGCTCTCGCACTTCACGGCCGACCTGTTCATCTTCAACTGGCCGCGGCTGGCGAGCGGCCGGATCGAGGTGGTCGCGGCCTCGCTGCTGACGATCTCCGTCCCGTTGCTGCCGTTTCTCGTGCGCGCCGCGGCCGGCCTGCTGCCACGGGCGCGAGCGGCGGCCCGCGAGAGTTGACTCCAGGCGCCGCGGCTCGAGCACCGCCTGCTGCGCACCCGGCGATCCGCTCCCGGGCCGGCGCTCGACGCGTCGCGGCTCACCGGGATGCGGGTCCGCGCGGCGCCGCGAGACTACTTCGCGAGCAGGCCGAAGACGATCAACAGCGCCACCAGCACGCCGATCAGGCTCTCCCCCGCGATCAGGCCGGAGCTGATCGGCACGACGTAGCGATCGCTCGCCGACGGCCGGCGCCGGCGCACGATCTCGGCCGCGAGGCCGCCCAGGAACATCGCGATCGAGTTGCTTCCGGGCACGACCATCGCGATGCCGAGCCCCGAGGGCGATGGCACCCACGGGCGCAGCCGCGCGGGCGCGAGACGTTCCAGCAGCGCGAGGGCCACGCCGAGGACCGCGGCGACGACGATCGCGCGCCGCGCCGGATCGCCCAGCGCGCCGAGGCCGCTGGCGAAGGCCTGCGACACGCCGGCCCAGACGAGGCAGGACGGCGCCGGCCAGGCGTCGCTGCCGAGCACCTCCGGGTCCGGGATCAGCAGGTTGAACGCCGGCACGACGACCGCGGCCCCGACGACGACGCCGCACAGCTGCGCCACGAACTGCACGCGCGGGCTCCCGCCCAGGAGCCAGCCGGTCTTGAGCGTCGTCAACAGGTCGGCCGCGTGCAGCCCGATGCCGCCGGTGACGTTCGCGCTCATGATGTTCCCCGGCAGGTTGCCCGGCGTGATCACTCCGTACACGAGCTGCGTCACCGGACCGAGCGCCTTCGTCGGCGTGACGTCGGTCTCGCCGGTCACGCGCGAGGCGACGAAGCCCATCACGACCGCCAGCGGGACGGCGACGATCCCGGCCCACAGCGGGATCTGGAACAGCGCCGCCATCAGCACGACGATGAACGGCGAGAGCAGGACGAGCCCGGCGGGGAACCACCAGTCCGGGCACTCGACGCGCTCGATCGGGTGGCCGGCGGCCGCACCGCGCCGGAAGGCGCGCGTGACGCCGGAGAACGCGCGCCCGACGCTGCGCCAGTCGAAGGCGAACGACGCAATCCCCGAGGCGACGAGCAGCGAAGCCCCGGGCCAGACCGTCCAGCCCACGATCGCCTTGTAGCTCACCGCCGCGACCAGCCCGCGCTCGACGAGCGACGGGGCGAGCACGGCGTAGGTCAGGATCCCGCCCAGGAGCAGCGACCAGGTCGTGCGGAAGCTCATCAGCGCCCCGGCCCCGACCAGCACGACCTCGGTCTTGAGCGCGAGCGTCCAGTCCGACGCGGCGCGCCCGGCAACCTGGATCGGCAGCGGGATCGACGCCGGAAGATTGAACGGCATCCACGGCGCCTTCGCGTCTCGCACCCAGGCCAGCGCTCCGGCCAGCGCGGCGCCCCAGGCCAGGGCCTTCGCCTGGCGGCTCCCCTCCCCGAGCGCGCCGCTGCCGCCGCCGTGTAGCGATGCGATCGTGGCCGCCGTGGCCGTGCCGGTGGGAAACGCCAGCCCCTCGCGGTTGATGAGCTGGCGCTTGATCGGAATCGCGACGAACACGCCGAGCGCGGCGACGAGCGCGAACCACGCCACGAGCGGCAGCGTGCTCGGCCGCAGCGTGGTGACCATCAGCAACGCGCCGAACGCGGCCATGTTGCCGCCCCCGGTCATGTAGCCCGCGCCGGAGGCCACGGTGGTCAGCGTGTTGTTCTCGAGCGCGGTCAGGGGCGCGCCCACGATGCGCGCCGCGGCGAGGAGCCGGAAGACGGCGAACGCCAGGATCGCGGCCGTGATCGTGACGCCCATCGACCAGCCGGTCTTGAAGAAGACGTACAGGTTGGACAGGCACATCACCGCGCCGAGCAGCATCCCGACCAGGACGGCGCGCAGCGTGAGCTGCGGGGTGCTGCCGCGGTAGACGGTCTCGATCCAGCGGGTCTCGCCGTCGCTCACGCGCTCTCCCTCCGTCCGGGCGGGTCATTCGAGCGGCGCCGGGCCGTCCTGTATACCTCGGGGTCGGCTTCCTGGAAAGCGGCTGCCTCGAAGAGCACCCCCGCCGCCGTCGGGCCGGGTGGTCCTTGGGGCGGTTTCGAACAGGGACGCCCGGGCCCGTCGGGCCGGGTGGTCCTGGGCGATCTCGAACAGGGACGCCCGGGCGGCTGTGCCCCGGTCGGGGCACCCCCGATCGGCGGCGGCCGGAGGCCGGCCCTCGGGTGCGACCGCCATGGCCCGGCGGCCCTCCTGCCGGCGCGACGAGACGACGCCGGCCGCCGCGGCTTTTCGCCGGCGATCGTGCGACATCGGCCGGCGGCCTGGCGCGAGGTTTCCTGTCGGCCCGAGGGCGGCTGGCGTACGCTGCTGGAGGCGTCTGGTGTAACACGAGTGGCGTCCGTTCCCCCGGGCGACGCCCGATGGAGGTGCCATGGTCCCGTCCTCCACCGCACGAGGGCACGAAGTGAGGCGCTCCCGCCGTCGCTGGCCGTGGGTCGTTGCCCTCGCGCTCGCCTTGGTGCTCGTCGGGGCGGCCGTGGCGCTTCCGCTCGTCTTCGATGTCGAGCGCCACCGTGGGAGGATCGAGGCGGCGCTGGCCTCGGCGACCGGCTGGCGGGCCGAGCTGGGCCGGATCGGTTTCTCCGTCTGGCGCGGGCTGGTCCTGACCGTGAGCCCGGTGCGCCTGACGGCACCCGGCGACACGTCCCGGCTCGAGATCGAGACGCTCGAGATCCGCGCGACGATCCTGCCGCTGCTCCGCGGCCGGCTCGAGATCACGAGCGTCGATCTCGTGCGCCCGAGCATCCGCCTCGTCCGGCCGTCGCGGGCCGCGGGCTGGGTGCTCCCCGTCCGACCGGCCGGCTCGGAAGGCGCGCCGGCGGCCGAGGGGGGGCCGCCCGTCGCCGTCATGATCGGCACCGTCGCGGTCGCGGCCGGCACGCTCGTGGTCGAGGATCGCACGAGCGCACCCCCCTGGAGCGTCACGCTCGCCGAGGTCACTCTCGACCTCGCGCCGGGTGCCGGATCGGTGGACGGGCGCGGGGTGCTCCAGCCGGCCGGCGCGCGTCTGGCCATCGCGGGCAGCCTGGGGGCGGGGTTCAGCCTCACGCTCACCGATCTCCCGACCGAGTCGCTCCACCCGTTCCTCGGGACCGATCTGATCCACGCGGGGGGAAAGCTCTCGGGCCAGGTCGAGCTGGCTCGGTCGAGCGAGATCCGGGGCACGATCGTCGGCAGATCGGTCACGCTGCTCGCGGGGGAGACGCCGCTCGACGAGCTGCGCGCCACGCTCCACGTGCTCGGCCGTGGCCCGTCCTGGAAGCTCGAGAGCCTCGCGCTCGACGCCGGCCGCCTGAAGGTCACGGGCGCGGGCAGCCTCGTCCCCGTCGACCTGCGCTTCTCGCTCGCCGAGACCCCGCTCGACGCCGCGCTCGCGGCGGCGCCGTCGATCCTCCCGCTCCCGCTCGACCTGTGGCCGCCGGGAGCGGTCCGGGCCGACGGCCGCGTCGTCGCGACCACCCGCGGGCCGCTCGCGACGACGGCCACCGGGGAGCTGTCGGCAGCGCGGTTCGTGCCGTCCGACGTCCTGCCTCCCGTGGAGAACGTGCGCGCCGCGTTCGAGCTGGGCCGGGACGGCGCGCTCGAGGTGCGGATCCTCGGCGGCACGATCGCGGGCGGACCGGCGACGGGCGTCGCGCGGCTGTCCTCGATCGACCCGCCGGGGAAGCTGACCTTCGACGGCGCGCTCGAGGACGCCGCGCTCGGCGCGATGCTCGCGGGGTTCGTCGACAAGGCCGAGGCGATCACCGGCCCGACGGCCCTGAAGACGCGGCTCGCGCTCGATCTCGCGCGGCCGGCCGTCGACGCGCGGGCGCTGAGCGGCCGGCTCGACCTCGACTCGCGCGACGTGCGCTTCCCGCGCTTCGACCTCGAGCGCGCCGTCGTGGCGAAGCTCGAGGAGAAGCTCGGGCCGCTGGCCGCGCTCGCGGGCCGCGGCGGGAGCGCGGACGCGGGCGCCGGGACGACCGCGCTGCTCCGCACGCTCACGGCGAGCGTCGATTTCGATCGCTTCCCGTGGGGCCTCGAGCGCTTGGCCCTCGAGGCCGAGGATCTCGCGGCAGCCGGCGCCGGGACGTTCGATCCCACCTCGGGCGCCGTGGCGCTCGATCTCACCGCACGGCTCGGCCCCGAGCGCACCGCGCGACTCGTAGAGCGCGCGAAGCAGCTCGCACGGCTCGTCGACCGCGACGGCCGGCTCGCGCTGCCGCTCAAGGTGCGCGGCGGGCTCCTCGCCCCCACGGTCGAGGTCGATCTGGAGAAGGCGATCGGCGGGCGGGAGGCGGTCCAGGACCTGATCCGCGGGCTCCTCGACCGCAAGGACAAGAAGGAGGACTGAAAGCCAGCGTGCCGCGAGTCGGCCCCTTCAGTCCCCGCCCGGCCCCAGCGCGTCGCGCACGGCGTTCACGACGTCTTCGTCTCCCGGCCAGGGCCGGCCCAGCAGCTTGGCGAGCAGCCCTCCCTTTCGGGAAACGACGGTCCGGCCCCCGACCACGACGTCGAACTGCCCCAGCCGGCCCGCTTCCAGCTCGACCGGCATCCCCAGCCGGTCACGGATGAGCGCGGCGAAACTCGCCGCCTTCGTCGCGGTCGTCGTTCAGGTCTCGCAGTACACGATCCGGATGCTCATGCGAACGGTCCTCCTGTGGTCGGTTCCGGCTGGCCCGCGCTGGGTAGCCCAAACCGGCGTCGGGCTTTTCGAAGGCGCGCTCAGAGATCTCGGGGCTCACGACCGCCCTCGACGTGGGCGCGCGCGTTCGCTACGTGACAGGCGCGGCGGCAGCTCGCCGAGCGTCGCCAGCGTGCCTTCGATCCGGCTCGACCGGACGGCCTCGCGCCGGACGAACGGCCGGATGAGGAGGTGGGGATTGGGCGATCGCCGACCCTCGCCGGCAAGCCGGCCGATCGCGAGGTCCGCACGCGAGGTCCGCACGCGAGAGCGCCCCCGCCAGGTCGTCGCTCCATGCGATGGGCGGCGGCAGGGGGTCCGGGACATCGGCAGAGAACCCCCCGGGGGCACCGGATCTTGCGGCCGCGGTCCGCGTCTCCTCGCTGCGCTCATCGGCTCCCTTGATTGCGGCCGTGAAAACAGCCGAGGCACATATTAGCGAAGACGGTGCGAGTCGCAAACAAGAATCATGCCCACACCCCCCTCTTCATGCGGCCGCTTCCTCCCGCACGTCGAACTTGCCGGTCACGGCGGCGGAGAGAAACAATGCAATGGGAGCACCATCGCAAGGGTGGCTTCGCCGCGTTCGCCGAGGGTATCGCCGCGGGGCCGTGTGAAACGAACGAGCGCACGGTCCCTTTCGAGCCATCTGCCCAGCATCAGCGGCGGCGCGCAGCGCCGTCCGCTGCTTGCGGTTGCTGGGCGGCGTTCTCCGCGATTCGGTACTTGACGATCCTACGAACGAGAGCGGAAGGCAGAGGCTTGTTGACGGGGCTCCAGAAGCGCGCAAATCCGGTGAAGTCAGTGGTAGGTGCCGGTGCGGTCACGCGGTCTTGGCGTCGCGTCGCCGTGAGGCGCGTTTCTTCGCGTTGGCTGCGGCCCGTTC
>Ga0187892_10001875_pt1 | contig 45596 bp, 40 predicted proteins | sample MA1701073metaG_FD_139345 | JGI IMG/M metagenome (GOLD analysis project Ga0187892, IMG submission 139345) | Bio-ooze microbial communities from a basaltic lava cave in the Kipuka Kanohina Cave System on the Island of Hawaii, USA - MA170107-3 metaG ...
CCCGGCGCCCCTTTGCGCCGGGAGAGGGGCGAAGCCCCTCTCCGCGGGCGGGGTGAGGCCGCCAGGCTCTGCCTGGCGGCCGAGGGGGGGCGCGAAGCCCCCCCTGCACATAGGCCAGAGGCTTTGAGTCGATGGACTCACAGCCTCTGAGCCCGGGACCTTGGCGGGTCGCTACAGCTCCGGCTTGATGTCGACGACCGGCGTCCCGTCGATGGCCTCGATCGGCCCGACGCGGAGGCGGGTCCCCTCGATCGCGCGCACGGTGACGGGGTGAAGACCGAGCGGGTTCGGCCGGTCCGGAGACCGGGTGGCGAAGACGCCCGTGAGCGGGTTCCGCGGGTCGGACCGCGGGTGGACCTCGAGGACCTCGCGACGGCCCTGGTGAAGCCAGGTGATGACGATGATCTCGTCGCCCGCGGCGAGGCCCCGGAGCCCCTTTGCCGCCCAGGCCTCCACCTCGATCCAGGCATCGGGCGCTCCTTCCGATCCCTGTCTCGGCGCTCCCTTGCGCGCCGCGAGCGTGGACCGGATCACGCCGATGGGTCGCAGCCTGGCCTCGACCGGCTCGTCGTCGGTTTCCCTGGCACTCAAGCGGGCACCTCTCTCCTTCGCCGGCACCGGCGGGGCCCGGGCCACGCTATCGCGGCGGCGCCGGGACGTCAACGCGGGCGATGCGGCCGGTTGACGGCCGGACCGGCGCCGCGTTAGGCTCGGGACCATGCGCAAGCTCGTCCTCCCCGCCGTCCTCGTCCTCCTCGCGGCCGCCCCGCCGCTCCCCGCCGGCGCCGGCGGCGGCCCGCCGCGGGGAGCGCGGGAGCTCGGCGAGTTCAAGGTCACGTACTACTGGATGGAGATCGAGACCGACCATCCCGGGCCGGCCGACACGCCGCTCCTCGATGCGGGCGGGCGCGAGATCGCGCGCGTGCCGAAGCGGTTCGCCGACCGCCTGGCGATCGAGGGCACCGGGAAGCTCCGCGACGGCCGGGTCGTCAACTACGCGGGGCGCGACAAGCAGGACGGGACGATCCGGTACTCGATCGTCCGCGATCCGAAGGCCCCGTACGGCTACGGCGTGAAGTCGATCCCGCTCGTGCCCTTCCGGTCGATCGCCGTCGACCGGTCGGTGGTCGAGATCGGGGCGAAGCTCTACATCGCCGAGGCCGACGGCCTGCCGCTCCCGGGCGCCGCCGCCGGCGTCCACCACGACGGGCTCTTCGAGGCGCACGACGTCGGCGGCGGGATCCAGGGCCGGCACATCGACATCTTCATCGGCACGGCCGCCGAGCGGAAGAAGCTCGACCTGAAGAAGCCGAAGGTGAAGGTCTGGCTCGTGCCGAAGCCATGAGCGCGCCGGCGCCCGGGGAAGCGCACGGGAAGCTCCGGTTCCGCTGGACCGCCGCCCACTGGGTCCGCATGCTCGGGGTCGCGGCCGCGATCGGCGTCCTCGGCGGGCTGGCGGCGGCCGGGATCGAGTGGGGGCTCCACCACCTCGTCGCCCATGCGGTCGGGCGCTTCATGCACCTGGGCGGCCCGCGGATGCTGGCGTTCCGCTTCGAGATCCTCGTCCTGCCGGCGGTCGGGGGTCTGGCGTCGAGCCTGATCTGGCGCCTCGTCCCGAGGGACCGGAACGGCGGCACGGAGGCGCTGGTGCGCGCCTTTCACCGCCACGGCGGGCGGATGCCGCTCGGGTCGCCGGCCCTCAAGGCGCTCGCCAACGTCGCCGTCGTCGGCTGCGGCGGGTCGACCGGCCCGGAGGGGCCGATCGCCGGTCTCGGCGCGGCGATCGGGTCGAAGGTGGGCGGCCTCCTCGGCGTGCACGCGCGCGAGCGGCGCATGTTCCTCCTCGCCGGGTGCTCGGCCTGCGTGAGCGCGCTCTTCCGCTGCCCGCTCGGGGGGGCGCTCTTCGCGACCACGATCCTCTACCGGGAGCCCGAGAACGAGGACGCCGCCCTGATGCCGTGCATCGTCTCGGCGGTCACGGGCTACGCCACGTACATGACGTTCTGGGGCCGCGGGCACCCGCTCCTCGAGGGGGCCGGGAAGCTCGGGTTCACGCACCCCGTCGAGCTGCTGGCGTACATGCTGCTCGCCGTGCTCGCGGCCGGGGCCGGCGCGCTCCTCTACTACTCGTTCAAGGCGGTCGAGCGGCTCGAGCTCGAGACCCGCGTCCCGCACTGGGCGGCCCCGATCCTGGGCGGGCTCGTCGTCGGCGCGATCGCGTGCGCGGTGCCGCAGGTCATGGACGCGCGCTACCGCTTCGTCCAGAACGCCCTCGACGGCTCGCTCTTCGCCGCCGTCCCGCGCGCGCCGCTCGCGTGGGTCGCCGTCTTCGCCCTCGTGATCGTGGCCAAGTGCGTGGCCACGGCCTTCACGGTCGGGACCGGGAACATGGGCGGGACGCTCGCGCCCACGGTCTTCATCGGCGGGGTCGTCGGCGCGGCCACGGGCTCGCTCCTCACGGCCGTCTTCCCCGGCACGTTCCCGGAGGGCGTGCGCGAGGCCCTGATCCCGGTCGGGGTCGCGGCCATGCTCGCCGTCAGCATGCGCGTGCCCCTCGCCGCCTCGGTCATGGTGCTCGAGATCACCGGCAGCTACGGACTCATCGTCCCGCTCATCTTCGTGACCGTCATCGCCTACGCGCTCGGCCGCCGCTTCGGCCTGAACCACGAGCAGCTCGGCGCCCCCGAGGACTCGCCCGCGCACGCCGGCCGCCCGCTCCTGAGCCTCATCGAGAGCGTCCACGCCGAGGATGTGATGGAGCGGGTGCCCGCGGGCGCGGGCGGCGAGCCCGCCGTTCCGGCATCCGCCGACCTCCGGACGGCGCTCTCCCTCTTCCGCCAGCACGGGGTCGAGGCCCTGCGCGTCGTCTCGCGCCGCGGCGAGCCACTCGGCCGGCTCCGCCGCTCGACCGTCTACGAGATGCTGCGCCGGCGCGTCGCCGAGCAGCGCGCCCAGCTCCTCGAGGAGAACGTCGAGCTCGCCGCCCTCGACCAGGAGCGGCAGGTCGACGACCTGCTGACACGCCTTCCGGCCGCCGGCAAGGTCGCCGTCGACCGCATCCCCGCTCCCGCCGACCTCGTCGGCAAGTCGCTCCGCCAGTCCGGCTTCCGCGAGCGCCACGGCGGTCAGGTCGTCGCCATCCAGACGGGCGCGGGCGACGTGCTCGCCCCGCCCGACCCGGCGCGGCCGCTGGCGGCGGACGACGTGCTGGTCGTCGTGCGGGTGGGAACGGCGCCGCCGCCCGCCGCGCCGGCGCCCGCGACGGGCTGACCATCCCGGTCCCTCGAGCCAGGGGTCCCTCGACCTTCTGAGCTCGACTCTGTGGTCTCTGTGGCTGAGTCTCTGGTCGATCCGCCCCGGTAGAGCCAGCCGAGGGCTAGCCGAGGGCCGGCGCGGGGGCTCGAGCGGCGCCGCTCCGACGGGGGCTGCAAGAGTCTGCACGCCGGGCGCAACCGGCTGCGCGCGCCCGCGGGTCGGGCGTTCGCCGTCGTCGGGCCGCGAACGCACCGTCGGCGCGCGTCTCCGGGCTGGCGCTCGCACCCGGCACCGCGCTTGCTTCTCCGCGCCCGCATGGACCTCTTCCAGGCTGGCCTCGCGACGATCGCGGGCGGGGGCGTGCTCGCCCTGCTCGTGGCGGCGGCGCGACGCGAGCGGCTCGCGGTCCTCGTCGCGACGGCGGCGCTGATCGCGGGCGCGGCCGTCGCGGCGTGGCCGGCGGGGCGGGTGCTCGCGGGCGCGCCGCCGCTCGAGGCCCGGGCGGCGTGGTCGGTGCCGGGCGGCGAGTGGGCGCTCGGGGTCGACCGCCTGTCCGCGTTCTTCGTGGTCACGGTGCTCGGGCTGGCGGCGGCGGCCGGGGTCTACGGCGCCGGTTACCTCGAGCACTACCGCGGCAAGAAGGCGCTCGGGCCGCCGCTGCTCTTCTTCAACCTGCTGCCGGTCGCGCTCTGCGTCGTCTGCGCGGCGCGAAACGCGGTCCTCTTCCTCGTCGCCTGGGAGGTCATGACGCTCCTCGCCTTCCTCCTCGTCGGCTTCGAGGACGAGAAGGAGGAGGTGCGCTCGGCCGGTCTCACGTACCTCGTCGTCAGCCACGTGGCGACGCTGCTCGTCGTCCTCTTCTTCCTCGTCCTCGGGCGCGAGGCGGGGTCGCTCGACTTCGCGACGATGGCGGCCGCGGCGGCGCGCAGGCCGCTCCCGGCGGGCCTCGGCGCCGCGCTCTTCGCCCTCGCGGTCCTCGGCTTCGGGACGAAGGCCGGCATCTGGCCGCTCCACATCTGGCTCCCCGAGGCCCACCCGGCGGCGCCGTCGCACGTCTCGGCCGTCCTGTCGGGCGTGCTGGTCAAGACGGCGATCTACGCCCTCGTCCGCGCGCTGACGCTGCTCGGGCCGCCCCCCGCCTGGTGGGGCGTCGCCCTGATCGTCATCGGCGCCGCGTCGGGCGTGCTCGGCGTCCTCTACGCCCTCGCCCAGCACGACCTGAAGCGCCTCCTCGCCTACCACACGATCGAGAACATCGGGATCATCGTCCTCGGGATCGGCGTCGGGTTCCTCGGCGTCGCCCACCGCGCGCCGGCCGTCGCCCTGCTCGGGTTCGCGGGCGGGATCCTCCACGTCCTCAACCACGCCGCCTTCAAGGGCCTCCTCTTCATGGGCGCGGGCTCGGTCCTCCAGGCGACCGGCACGCGCGAGATCGACCGGCAGGGCGGCCTCGCCCGGGCCATGCCGTGGACGGCCGCGACGTTCGGCCTCGCCGCCGCCGCGATCTCGGGCCTCCCGCCGCTCAACGGCTTCGTGAGCGAGTGGCTCGTCTACGCTGGCTCCTTCCGCGCCGGGCTCGACCTCTCGACCGGCGCCGCGCTCGCCGCCTTCGCGGGCGTCGGCTCGCTGGCCGCGATCGGCGGGCTCGCCGCCGCCTGCTTCGCCAAGGCGACCGGCATCGTCTTCCTCGGCGAGCCGCGAAGCGAGGCGGCGCGCGGCGCCCACGAGTGCCGGCCGAGCATGCGCGCCGCCATGGTCTTCCTGGCCGTCGTCTGCGTCGCGATCGGGCTGGCGCCGCAGACCGCCGCCCGCGTCGTCCTGCCCGTCGCCGGCGACCTCGCCGGCGTGTCCACCGAGGACGGCCTTCACGCCTGGCCCGCCGCCGGACCGCTCGAGGCGATCGCCCGCGCCGCCTGGCTCGTCCTCGCGGTCGCCGCCGCCCTCGCGCTCCTGCGCCGCGCGCTCCTCCGCGGCCGCGACGTCGGCGCCGGCGCCACGTGGGGCTGCGGCTTCGGGGCGCCGAACGCGCGCATGCAGTACAGCGCGTCCTCGTTCGCCGACCCGCTGATCCGGCTCGCCGGCGCCGCCCTCCGCCCCGAGGTCCACGAGCGGCGCCCCGAGGGCTACTACCCCGTCCCGGGCGAGGCGCGGCGCGCGACCCACACCGCCGACCTCGCCGACGAGGCCGTCTACCGCCGGCTCGTGCGCGCCGTCGCGCGCGCCGTGACCGCCATGCGCTGGCTCCAGAGCGGCCGGCTCCAGCTCTACCTGCTCTACATCCTGGTCACGGTCGTCGTCCTGCTGGTCTGGCAGGTGTTCACGTGAACCTGAACGCCCGCGCCGCGGCGCGCCTCCTCGGCGTCCCCGAGCCGAAGGTCCACGAGTGGGCGGCCGCCGGGACGCTCCCGTCGCACCGGGTCCACGAGCAGCTCCGCTTCAACCGCGTCGACCTGATCGAGTGGGCATCGGCCCGCAAGATGAAGGTCCGGCTCGACCCCTTCGACGACGACGAGCGCGAGGAGCGCCCGGCCGGGGGCCCCGCGTTCCGGCCGGCGCGCGCGCTCGAGCGCTCCGGCGTCCGGCGCGGGATCGAGGCCGGGGACGCTCGCGCCGCGCTCGCCGCCGTCGCCCGCCTGGTCCCGCTGCCGCCGGCCGTCGACCGCGAGGCCGTCGCCGCGCTCTTCGCCGCCCGCGCCGGCCTGACGCCCGTCGGCGGCGGCATCGCCATCCCGCACGCGCGCTCTCCGGCCGTGCTGCCGCTCGACGAGCCGGCCGTCGTCCTCGGCTTCCTCGCCCGGCCCATCGACGCCGGCGCCGCCGACCGCCGCCCCGTCGGCGCCCTCTTCGCCGTCTTCTCGCGCACGGTCCGCGAGCACCTCGACATCCTGGCGGCGATCGCCGCCGCCCTCTCGGACGACCGCTTTCACGAGGCCGTCGCGCGCGCCGCCCCCGATGCCGAGGTCCTCGGGCGGCTCCGCGCGATCGAGGGAACGGAGGGCCGGCCGTGACCGCGATGGGCGCCTCGACCGCCGAAGCCGCCCGGTCGCTCGGGCTCCACCTGACGCTCCTCCTCCTCGCGCCCTCGCTCGTCCAGGGCGTCATCGTCAAGACGAAGGCGTTCGTCGCCGGCCGGCGCGGGCCGCCGCTCCTCCAGCCGTACTTCGATGTCTGGAAGCTCCTCCGGAAGGGCGCCGTCTACAGCCGCACGACGACCGTCGTCTTCCGGATCGGCCCGATCGGCGCGCTCGCCGCCACGATCGTCGCCGGCCTCGTCGTCCCGCTCGGGCGCAACGCGCCGCCGTTCGCCTTCCCGGGCGACCTCGTCCTCTTCGCGTACCTGCTCGGGCTCGGCCGCTTCGTCACCCTGCTCGCCGCCCTCGACACGGGCTCGAGCTTCGAGGGCATGGGCGCGAGCCGGGAGGCCACCTTCTCGACGCTCGCCGAGCCGGCGCTCTTCCTCGCCGTCGCCGTGCTCGCGCTCGCCGCCGGGAACCCGTCGCTCGCCGCGATCGCGGAGGCCGTGACCCCCGCGTCGTTCGCGACCTCCGGGCCGTCGCTCCTCCTCGCCGTCTTCGCGCTCCTCGTCGTCGCGCTCGCCGAGAACTCGCGCGTGCCCGTCGACGACCCGGCGACGCACCTCGAGCTGACGATGATCCACGAGGTCATGGTCCTCGACCACTCGGGCCCGGACCTGGCGCTGATCCTCTACGGGGCGGCGATGAAGCTGCTCGTCGTCGGGTCGCTCGTCGTGACGCCGCTGCTGCCCGGAGATCTGGGATCTCCGTGGGCCAACGCGGGGGCCTTCCTCGGCGGCGCGATCGCGCTCGGGGTCGCGATCGGGCTCGTCGAGTCGACCATGGCGCGGCTGCGCCTCGTGCGCGTCCCGCTGCTGCTCGCCGGGGCCATCGTCCTCGCGGCGATCGGGCTCGTCGTCCGCCTGACGGCGGGAGGGTAACCGGTGGAAGGCGCGATCGACACCCTGCTGATCCTGGTCGTGCTCTCCGGGCTCTACATGCTCGCGACGAGCGACCTCGTGGCCGCGATCCGGGCGACGGCGCTCCAGGGGCTCGTCCTGGCGCTCCTGCCGCTGCTCGTGCGCGGGCACGTCGATCTCCACGGGGCGGCGCTCGGCGCCGGCACGCTCGCCCTCAAGGTCTTCGCGATCCCGACGCTGCTGCGCGCCGCCCTGCGCCGCGCCGGCGTCAACCGCGAGGTCGAGCCGCTCCTCGGCTTCGGCGCCTCGCTCTCGCTCGCGGGCGTGCTCGTCGTCCTCTCGATCGCGCTCGGCCAGCGCCTCGCCGTCCCGGGCGCGCCGCCTTCGTCCCTCCTCGTGCCGTGCGCCTTCGCGACCGTGCTCATCGGGCTCCTCATCCTCGTCGGCCGCACGAAGGCGCTGACCCAGGTCCTCGGCTACCTCGTGCTCGAGAACGGGATCTTCCTCTTCGGCCTGGCCGTGCTCCGCGCCATGCCGCTCATCGTCGAGCTCGGCGTCCTCCTCGACATCCTGGTCGCCGTCTTCGTCATGGGGATCGTGATGCACAAGATCCGGCGCACGTTCGACCACATCGACACGCACGCCATGACGGAGCTCCGCGACTGACATGCCCGGCCCGTGGCTCCCGCTCTTCACGCTCGTCCCGCTCGGCGGCGCCGTCGTCGCGCTCGCCCTGCGCTCGAAGACCGGGCGGGCCGGCCTGCTCGTGGCGACGGCCCTCGTCCACCTCGGGCTCGTCGCCTCGCTCTTCGCGCCGGGCGTCGCCCCGCCGCGGCCGGCCCTCGGCGGGCACCTCGCCCTCGACCCGCTCGGGCTGCTCGTCCTCTCGGTCGCGAGCCTCGTCTTCGCGGCCACGGCGATCTACAACGTCCGCTACCGCCGGCTCACGCCGCCGCGCCTGTCGCGCGTCTACATGCCCGCGAACCTCGTGCTCCTCGCCGCCATGAGCGTCCTCTGCACGGCGCGCCACCTGGGCGTCCTCTGGGTCGCCTCGGGCGCGACGACGCTCGCGACGGCCCTCGTCGTGCCCCTGCACCGCGGCCGGCACGCGCTCGAGGCGACGTGGAAGTTCATCATGCTCTGCTCGGTCGGCGTCGCCTTCGCCCTCCTCGGGATCTTCTTCGTCGGGATCGCGGCCACGGACCCGGCCGGAACGAGCGCCGCCTCGGGGCTCCTGCTCGACGACCTGCTCGCGACGGCGCGCGCCGGGCGGCTCTCGGCGCCGTGGCTCCGGACCGCCTTCGTCTTCCTCCTGGTCGGCTACGGGACGAAGGTCGGGCTCGCCCCGCTCCACAGCTGGAAGCCCGACACCTACGCCGAGGCGCCGACGCCGATCTCGGCGTTGCTCGCGACGGGCCTCACGGCGTGCGCCTTCCTGAACCTGCTGCGCGGCTACCAGGTCCTCGTCGCCGCCGGCGAGGGCGCGTTCGGCGGCCAGCTCCTCGTCGTCCTCGGGCTCTTCTCGATCGCCGTCGGGGCCGCCTTCGTCGTCGGGCAGGGCGATCTCAAGCGCCTGCTCGCCTACTCGGGCGTCGAGCACATGGGCATCGTCGCGCTCGGCGTCGGGCTCGGCGGGACGGCGGCCTACGGGGCCATGCTCCACCTCGTCGGCCACTCGATCGCGAAGGGCGTCCTCTTCCTCGCCGCCGGCAACGCGATCCTCGCCTGCGGGACGCGCGCGGTCGGCGACCTGAGCGGCCTGATGCGGCGCTTGCCGGCGACCGGCGTGCTCCTGCTGGCGGGCTTCCTGGCGACGCTCGGCTTCCCGCCATCCGCCATCTTCCTCTCCGAGCTGACGATCCTGCGCGGCGCCATCGAGGCCGGCCTCCACGGGATCGCCGGGGCGTTCGTGGGGCTCCTGTCGATCGTCTTCGTGGCGGTCGCGGCGGCGGCGGTGCGGATCGTGCAGGGGAGGAGCGCGAAGGTCGAGGCCGCGGACCCGGAGTCCTCCCTGCTCACGCTGCCCGCGTTCGCCCTCCTCGCCCTCGTCGTCGCGCTCGGCGTCCACATCCCGGCGGCGCTTCACCGCGCGCTCGCCGGGGCCGCCGCCCTGGTCGGAGGGTAGCCGCCGTGCCGTCCCGCTTCGCCCGCTTCGCGAACGGCGTGAGGATCGACGAGACGAGGATCCCCCTCCACGCGCCCGCCGAGCTCCGGCGCGCCGTGGTCGACGGTTGCCAGGAGGGCGCCCGGCTCGTCGCCCTCTTCGCGCGCCCCTTCGAGAAGGGCTTCCGCCTTCACGCCGTGCTCGCCGACGACTACGACGGGCGGCTCGCCGCCGCGGCCGCCGACCTCGACGGCGCGCGCCCGCGCTGGCCGTCGCTGACGCCCGACCTGCCGGAGGCGCACTGGTTCGAGCGCGAGCTGCTCGAGGAGCACGGGATCGAGCCCGAGGGGCACCCGTGGCCGAAGGCGATCCGGCGGGAGCGCGGCGCCGACTACTACCGGGTCGAGGGCGACGAGGTCCACGAGGTCGGCGTCGGGCCCGTGCACGCCGGGATCATCGAGCCCGGGCACTTCCGCTTCCAGTGCCACGGCGAGGAGGTCCTCCACCTCGAGATCCAGCTCGGCTACCAGACGCGCGGCGTCGAGCGCATCCTCGAGCGGCCCGGCCTCAAGCCCTCGCGGGCGGCGCTCGTCGTCGAGACGATCGCCGGCGACAGCTCGATCGCCCACGCCCTCGCCTGCGCGACCGCCGTCGAGGCCCTGGCCGGCATCGAGGCGCCGCCGCGCGCTCAGGTGCTGCGGGCGATCGCCCTCGAGCTCGAGCGGCTCGCGAACCACACGGGCGACCTCGCGAACATCTCGGTCGGGATCGCCTTCGTCCCCGGGTCCGCGTGGTTCGGGCGCCTGCGCGGCGAGTTCCTGAACCTCACCCAGGAGCTCTGCGGGAGCCGTTACGGGCGCGGCTTCATCCGGCCCGGCGGCACGCTCTTCGACCTCGACGCCGGCGCCGCCCGCGCGGCCGGCCGGCGGGTCGCGGCGGCGCGCGACGAGCTCCGCCGCCTCGCCGACCTCTTCTTCGAGACGCCGTCGGTCGTCGCCCGGCTCGAGCGGACGGGGTGCGTGGCGCGCGACGCGGCCGAGGACCTGGGCCTCGTCGGCCCGGCGGCGCGCGCGTCGGGGATCGACCGCGACGTCCGCCGCGACCACCCGACGGGCGCGTTCCGCTTCGCCCACATCCCGGTCGCCGTGGCCGAGACGGGCGACGTCCACGCCCGCTGCCTGGTGCGGCGCCTCGAGGCCGAGCGCTCGCTCGCCTTCCTCGAGGCGGAGCTCGCGCGCCTCCCGGACGGGCCGACGCTCCGGCCGTGCCCGCCGCCCGCGCCCGGCGCGCTCGCCGTCGGCCTGGCGGAAGGGTTCCGGGGCGAGACCGTCCACGCCCTGGTGACGGGCGCGGGCGGCGAGGTCCTCCGCCACAAGGTCGTGGACCCGTCGTTCCACGACTGGTTCGGGCTCGCCCTCGCGCTCCGCGGCGAGGCCATCTCGGACTTCCCGCTCTGCAACAAGAGCTTCAACCTGAGCTACGCGGGGCACGACCTCTGATGCTGGACCTGCTCCGGATCCGCGCCGCCCGCAGCCTCTCGACGATCCCGTTCCCGCCGCCCGCGGGGCCGGACGGGGCCGGGCTTCCCGAGCGGTTCCGCGGGCGCCCGGTCGTCCACCCGGGCCGGTGCCCGCAGGGCTGCCGCGACTGCGCCGACGCCTGCCCGACCGACGCCATCGCCCTCGACGGCGCCGCGGTCGCGCTCGACCTCGGCAAGTGCGTCTTCTGCGTCGAGTGCACGCGCGCCTGTCCCGAGGGAGCGATCCGCTTCACCCGGGACTACCGGCTGGCGGCCTCGGCGCGCGCCGACCTCGTCGTCGGCGACGCCTTGGAGGCGCCGCTCGCCCGCGCCCTCGACGAGAAGGTGCGCCGCCTCTTCGGCCGCTCGCTGAAGCTCCGCCAGGTCTCGGCCGGCGGCTGCAACGGCTGCGAGGCCGAGCTGGTCGCGAGCGGGAACGTGATCTTCGACCTCGCCCGCTTCGGCGTCCAGTTCGTCGCCTCGCCGCGCCACGCCGACGGCCTGGTCGTCACCGGGCCGGTCACCCTGAACATGCGGCGCGCGCTCGAGGAGACGTACGCGGCGACCCCCGCGCCGAAGATCGTGATCGCGGTCGGCGCCTGCGCGATCTCGGGCGGGCCGTTCTTCGACTCGGAGCGCCAGCACGGGGGCGCGGGCGCGGTCCTCCCGGTGGACCTCTACATCGCCGGCTGCCCGCCCCACCCGCTCACGATCCTCGATGGGATGCTCCGCCTCCTGGGCAAGATCGAGGGCGCCGGCGGCGCCGGCGACGCGGGAGGCCGACGCCGTTAGCGCCCTCGTGACGAGCCCGCCGGCCGGGGTCCTCGCGGCCCACGTCGACGTTCCCCCGGCGCGCCTCGAGGAGGTGCGGGCCGCGGTCGCCGCCGCCGGCGTCGTCGTCCGCGCCTCGCACGTCCAGGGGCTCGACGAGGGCGGGGCGCTCGGTCAGGACCTCTGGCTCGAGTATGCCCGCCTCGAGGACGTGCTCGCCCTCTTAAACGCCCTGCAGGCCCACGCGCGGGTCGCCCCGTCGCGCGTGTGGTGCGCGGCCTGCGCGCGCTGGCACGAGGCCGCCGACGGCGGGCGGCGCATGGTCGTGCCGGCGGAGGCGCCGTGCCGCGGGGCGCCTCGATAGGCCGCGCCGATCGGGCTCGTGGCGCTCGCGTTTGTCCGACCCGCGCGCCGCGGATACCCTGGCCCTCGATGACGACGACCGCGGGCCCCGCCTCCTCGACCCCGCTCCGCTTCCGCGCCGGCTACGCGGTCGGGATCCTCGGGGCGGCGCTCCCCTCGCTCCTCGTCGGGGCGTGGTTCCTCAAGTACTGCGCGAGCGGCGAGGGCGGCTTCGTGCTCGGCGCCGAGCGGGCCGGCGCGCTCCTCTTCGCCGGGCGGATCTTCGACGCCGTCATCGACCCGCTCGTCGGCACGGCGTCCGACCGGGCCCGGACGCGCTTCGGGCGCCGCCTCCCCTTCATCGCGGCCGGCGCGCCGCTCCTCGCGCTCGGCGTCGCCGGCCTCTACACCCCGCCCCCCGCGGGCCTCGCGCCCGTGCCGTGGCTCGCCCTCGCCCTCGGGGCCCTCTGGCTCGGCTACACGCTCGCGATCGCGCCCTACCTCGCGCTCCTGCCCGAGGTCTTCCCCGACGCGCGCGAGCGGTTCTCGGTCGCGACGCTCATGGGCGTCGCCGACCTCGCCGGCAACGTGCTCCTCCTCGCGGCCGCCGGCTTCGCCGTGCGCGGGATCGGCTACCGGGCGCTGGCGGCGGTCGTCGCCGTGGCGGCGGTCGCGGCCCTCCTGCCGACCCTCGTCCTCGTCCGCGAGCGGGGTGTGCCGCCGCCGGCGGCCGGGGCGAGGGCGAGCGCGCGCGCCGCCATCGCGGCCGAGGTCCGCTCCTGGCTCGCGATCCTCCGGGGCCCCGCGTTCCTGCGCTACGTCGTCGCCCGGACCGGCCTGCTCGCGAGCGTCAGCGCCATCGTGGCGGTCACGCCGTTCCTCGCCGAGGTCGTGCTCGGGCGCGGCGAGGGGACGGCCGGCCTCCTCCAGGCGTGGGTCGTGGTCCTCGCCGGCCTCGCGTTCCCGCTCCTCGGGCGGTTTGCCGCGCGCGTGGGCCCCGCCGCCGTGTTCCGCGCCGGGTTGCTCGCGTTCGGCCTGCTGCTCCCGGCGCTCCTGACGCTCGGCCCTTCGCCCGCGCCGCTCGCGCACGCCGCCGTCCTCTACGCCCTGGCCGCCTTCCCCGTGGCGTGCGCGTTCGTGTTGCCGCGGGCGCTGATGGCGGACATCATCGAGGAGGACGGGCGGCGGACGGGCGCTCGCCGCGAGGGCCTCTACTTCGGGCTCGAGGGGCTGCTCACGAAGGCCGGGACCGGGCTCGGGCCGCTGATCGTCGGCGCGTCGTTCGCGCTCCTCGGCGACGCGGGCGCCGGCGGGGGCGGGAGCGGGGGCGACGGAGCGGCCGGCGCGGCGGCGGCGCCCTCGATCGCCGCCGTCCTCGGCGTCGGGCCGCTCGCGGCCGTCCCGGCGCTCCTCGGGTGGTGGGCGTTCCGGCGTTACCCGCTGCGATGACGACGTGTTCGACAGGACGACGGACGGCGCAGGACCCCCGAGGCACCCCATGACGGCCCACGTCCAGCTCGCCCTCTTCGGCGGCCCCAAGGCCCTCCGGGGACCGCTCCCGCGCTGGCCGCGGCCGAGCGCGCGCGGCCAGGAGCGGCTGCTCGAGTCGTACCTCTCCGGCCGCATCGGCGGTTACCCCTCGCCGGGCCCGTTCGCGGAGCGGTTCGCGGCCGAGTTCGCGCGCCGGCACGACGCCGCCTTCGGCATCTGCGCGGCCAACGGGTCCGTCACGCTCGACGCGGCGCTGGCCGCGCTCGAGGTCGGGCGCGGCGACGAGGTCGTCGTCCCGGCGTACACGTGGATCGCGACCGCGACCTGCGCCGTGAACGTGGGCGCGACCCCCGTCTTCGTCGACGTGGACCCGGAGACGTACTGCATCGACGTGCGGGCGGCCGAGGCCGCCATCACGGCGCGGACGCGCGCCGTCGTGGCCGTCCACCTGGGCTCGGCGATCGCCGACCTGGACGCGCTCCTCTCCCTCTGCGAGCGCCGCGACCTGGACCTCGTCGAGGACTGCGCCCACGCCCACGGCGCGCGCTGGCGCGGGCTCGGCGTCGGCTCGTTCGGCGCGTTCGGCTCGTTCAGCTTCCAGAGCGGGAAGCTGCTGACGGCGGGCGAGGGCGGCCTCCTGACGACGAACGACCCGCTGCTCCGCGACCGCGCGCTCGCCCTCGTGGACTGCGGGCGCTGGCCGGCGGCGGCGGCGTCGCCGGCCGGCCCCGAGCCCGTCCTCGGCCACAACCGGCGCCTGACGGAGCTCCAGGCGGCGGTCCTGCTCGCCCACGTCGAGGCCCTGGACGAGCAGGCGGCCGCGCGCCGCCGCCACGCCTCGATCCTCGAGCGCGTGGCCCGCGAGGTCGGCCTCCGGCCGCAGGCGCACGGGGCGAGCGGCGGCGAGCGCGTCGGCTTCGCGCTCCTCCTGCGCCGCGACGAGGCGGTCTGGGCGGGCGTGTCGAAGGCGCGGCTGCTCGAGGCCCTGAGGGCCGAGGGCGTGCCGGCGCAGGCGGGCTACGACCCCGTCCCGCTGTCGCCGCTCTTCGGTCCGGTCGTCTACGGCGGCGAGGAAGGCGTGGCGCGGCTCCGCGGGCGGTTCCCGGTCGCCGAGCGGGCGCGGGCCGACGAGGCGATCTGGCTCCCGCACGAGCTCTTCCTCGAGGAGGACGCGGTCCGCGGCGCGGCCGACGCGCTCGCCAAGGTCCACGCGGCCCGCGAGGCGCTCCGCTCGTGAGCGCCGGCGGTCGGGGGAGGACCGAGGCGGCGAGACCCGAGGCGGCGCGGCCCGTGCGCATCGCGATCCTCGGGGCGGGCTGGGCCGGGCGGGTTCACGCCCGCGCCTACGCCGAGGTCCCGGGCTGCGAGGTCGTCGTCATCTGGTCGCGCGACGAGGCGCGGGCGCAGGCGATCGTCGCCGACGCCGCCCCGGCGGCGCGGGTCGAGCGCTCCTGCGAGGCCGCGGCCGCGGCCCCGGACGTCGACCTCGTCTCGGTCTGCCTGCCGAACGCCATGCACGAGCCGTTCGCCTGCACCGCCCTCGCCGCCGGCAAGGACGTCGTCTGCGAGAAGCCGCTAGCCCACTCGCGCGCCGCCGGGGCCCGCATGGTCGCGGCCGCCCGGGCGGCCTCGCGCCGCCTCTACTACGCCGAGGAGTGCCTCTTCGCCCCGCGTTACGCGCGCGTCGTCGCGCTCGTCGGCGCCGGGGCCGTCGGCGAGCCGTTCTTCGCCCGCCAGGAGGAGAAGCACAAGGGCCCGTACGCGGACTGGTTCTTCCGCCTCGAGCACGCGGGCGGCGGCGCCCTGGCCGACATGGGCTGCCACGGGATCGCGCTCCTCGGGCGCGTCATGGGCGGGCGGCCGGTCGTGCGCGTGTTCGCCGACCTCCGGACCTACGTCCACGGGGCGCGCACGAGCCTCGAGGACCACGCCCTCGTCCACCTCGTCTTCGAGGGCGGGGGGACCGCCCTGAGCGAGAGCGCCTGGACGCAGAAGGGCGGCATGGAGAGCCGGCTCGAGGTCCACGGGCGCGATGGCCTCGTCGCCGCCGACCTCGCGAAGGGCTACGGGGTCACGCTCGTCAGCGACCGCGAGGTCGAGGGCCGCGCGCCCGGCCTCTCGCGTCCGGCCGTCGCCTGGGCCTTCGAGAACGGCTACCCGCAGGAGCTCGCCCACTTCGTGGCCGCGCACCGCGCCGGCGCGCCGGGGGAGTCGACCGGCGAGGACGGGCTCGCCGTCCTCGAGGTCATGGAGGCGGCGTACCGGTCGGCGGGGCTCGGGCGGCCGGTGGAGCTGCCGCTCGAGCCGGCGAGCGAGGACAGGCCGCTCGCCGATCACTGGTTGCGGCCGTGAGCCGCGTCTTCGTGGTGGGCGTGGACGGCGGCGCCTCGAAGACGGACGTCGCCCTGGCCGACGTCCCGAGCGAGGACCATCGCGAGGCGCGGCTGGGACCGGGAAACGTCGGGCGACGGCCGGTGCCCGAGCTCGTCGACGAGATCGTGGCGGCCGTCCGGCGCCTGGGGGGCGACCCGGCGGACGTGCGCGCCGTCGCGGCCGGCCTCGCGGGCGTCGACCGGCCGGGCGACGGCCGGGGCGCCGAGAGCGCGCTCCGGGTCGCCTTTCCCGGGGCGAGCGTGCTCGTCGTGAACGACACGCTCCTCGCCCTGGCCGGCGCGCTCGGCAGGGGGGGCCACGGCCTCGCGCTCGTGGCGGGAACGGGAACGAACTGCATCGCGCGCACCGCGGACGGGCGCGAGGAGCGGATCGGCGGCGAGGGCTACCGCTCGGGCGACTTCGGATCGGGCCGGGACATCGCCCGCGAGGCCGCGTACCTCGCGGCGCGCGGGCGCGACGGGCGCGGGGCGCCGACGCGGCTCTCGGCGCGCCTCGAGGGCGTGACGGACGACGCGGCGATCCCGCCGATCGTCTTCCGCGCGGCGGCGGACGGCGACCGGGTCGCGCGCGAGCTGCTGATCCGCGCCGGCGGCGAGCTCGGCTGGACGGCGGCCGTGCTCGCGCGCCGGGCGTTCCCGGAAGAGGCCTGGCGCCGGGCGATCCCGCTGATCCTCGCCGGCAGCCTGGTCCAGCGGCCCGAGCCGCCGAACCCGCTGGTCGAGGCGCTCGTCGCGCGCGCGCGAGCCGCCGACCCGCGCCTCGAGCCGCGCGTCCTCGAGGGGCCGGCCGTCCGCGGCGCCGTGCGGCTCGCACGCGATCTCCTGGAGTCGAGCGAGGCGTGAAGATCGCCGTCATCGGCGCCGGCTCGACCTACACGCCCGAGCTGCTCGACGGGCTCCTCGACCGCCTCGCGGCGCTCGGGATCGAGCGGGTCGCGCTCCACGACATCGCCCCCGAGCGCCTCGAGCCCGTCGCCGCCTTCTGCCGGCGGCTGGCGCGGCGCAAGGGGGGCGAGGCGGCGGCGGGCGCGGGCGCGATCGTCCACACGACCGACCTCGGCCAGGCGCTCGACGGCGCGCGCTTCGTCGTCGTCCAGCTCCGCGTGGGCGGCCAGGCGGCGCGCTCGGCCGACATCGAGCGCTGCCTCCGGCGCGGGCTCGTCGGCCAGGAGACGACGGGCATGGGCGGGCTGGCCAAGGCCCTCCGCACGATCCCGGTCATAGCCGGCCTCGCCTTGGAGATCGCGCGCCGCGCCCCCGACGCCTGGGTCCTCAACTTCACGAACCCGGCCGGCCTCATCACGCGGGCGTGGCTCCGGCTCGGGCACGCGCGCGCGCTCGGCCTCTGCAACCTGCCGGCCGACCTCAACGCCCACTGCGCCGCCGCCCTCGACCTCCCGCGCGAGCGCGTGCGGCTCGACTACGCCGGCCTGAACCACCTGTCGTGGGCGCGCCGCGTCCTCGTCGACGACGCCGGCGGCGGCGCCGCCGCGGACCGCACCGCCGCCGCCGTCGAGCGCCTCGCCGCCGACCCCGAGCGCTGCCGCCGCGCGCTCGGCTTCGCCTACCCGCGCGAGTTCCTCGCGGGCCTCGGCGCGATCCCGTGCGGGTACCTCCGCTACTACTACGCCACGGCTCACGAGGTCGCCCGCCTCCGCGCCGCCCCCAGGAACCGGGCCGAGGAGGTGCTCGAGATCGAGCGCGAGCTGTTCGCCTGGTACGCCGACCCGGCGCGGGACGAGAAGCCGCCGGCGCTCGCGAAGCGCGGCGGGGCGGGCTACTCGCGGATCGCCGCCGGCCTCGTCTCCGCCCTCTGCGACGACCGGCCGGTCCGCGAGATCGTGAACGTCGAGAACCGCGGCGCCCTCCCCGACCTCCCGGACGACGCCGTCGTCGAGATCCCCGTCCTCCTCTCGCGCCGCGGGGCCGAGCGCGAGCCCCTGCGCCCGCTCGAGCCCCCGCTCCGCGCCCTCGTCGAGCCGGTCCGCGCCTACGAGGACCTCGCGCTCGCCGCCGGCCTCGCGCTCGCGGAAGGCGACCCGGCGGCCGCCCGCCGCCTGGCGATCCAGGCGGCGGTCGTCCATCCCCTCGGGCCCGACGCGCCCGAGGCGCCGGCGCTCATCGACGAGATCCTGTCCGCCGCCGGCCCGCGACCGTGAGAGAGAAGGGGCACAAGTGAGCGGAACGTGCTCACTTGTGCCCCTTCCGGCGTCGATGAGGCCTCAAGTGAGCGGAAAACGCTCACTTCCAGGCACTCGAGAGAGGGGCGCACAAGTGGGCGGAACGTGCTCACTTGTGCCCCTTCCGGCGTCGGAGAGGCCTCAGATGAGCGAGAAACGCTCACTTGGGCCGATCCCGAGCCTGCCCACGAACAGGGGCCCGAGCCCCTCGACCTCCCGGCGGGCGAGGACGACGTCGCGAGCGGCGCCGTCCACCTCCACCCGGACGACGAGCGACGCCCGCGTCGTGCCCGCGCGGCGGGCGACGAGCGCGAGCCGGCGCCCCGTCGCGTCGCGCGCGGCGACGACGAAGCCGCGCGCGTCGAGGAGCGCCCGCTCGCCGGTCGCGAGCGCCCAGGCGTGGCGGGCCGGCGCGCCCGGTCGGGCGCGGCGCGCGCGGAAGAACGGGTAGAGGTCGAGGCGCGAAGGGTACGACAGCGCCTCGACGTTCCCGACCGCCCCGCGCGGCCGCTCCGGCAGGACGAGGACCGTCGTCGCCCCCGAGACCGCCGTCGCCGCCACGTAGCCGGCCGTGAGGCCGCGGAAGACCCGCGTCTCGCACGGCCGGACGGGCACGTGGACCGGCCCGTCGGCGACGTGCGCCCAGCGCTCGACGCCCGTCGCCGTCGGGACGACGAGGTCGAGGCCGGGCTCCTCGTCATCGCCCGGCGCGAGCGCGATCTGCGGGGCGTAGGCCGGGCCCGGCCGCCCGGCGCGGCTGCCGAAGCCCCCGGGCGGCCGCGCCGGCCGGGGAAGGACGCCGACGGCGAAGCGCACGAGCGCGACCGGCGCATCGGCGAGCAGCTCGACCTCGCGGACGAGCCGTCGCCTCTCCTTCCGGTCGCGGTGGGCGAGGACGACCCGCGCCGCCCGCGACGTCCGCCCCGCGCGGCGCGCGCGGAAGCGCGCCGTCGGGATGGCCGCCAGGGACGCCCCGTCGTCGAAGTCGTCGAGCGCCCCGCCCAGGTCGAGCGTCCCCTCGCCCGGCACGAGCCGCGCCTCGAAGCGGAGCACATCCCGCCCGTCGGATGCGGCCACCAGCTCGCCGATCCGCCCCCCGAGCGCCGGGTAGACCCGGGCCCGGAGGTAGGGGTTCAGGAGCGAGATGGCCTCGGGCTCGACGGCCGCCCCCGCCGCACCGACCTCGGCCGCCCGGAGGACGACGAGGCCGCCGCGCCGGAAGGCCCCGGGCGGGCCGAGCTTCTCGACCGTGGCCGGCGCGGTCGCCGTCCTCGGGAGCCGCGCCCCCGGGAGCGGCGCCAGAGCCCGGAACATCGGCCCGACCGGCCGCACCTTCAGGGCGAAGCGACGAAGGCCGCCGCCCGCGCCGCCACGCCCGCCGTCCGTCTCCCGGACGGCGAGGACCTCGGCAAGGACTCGCTGCACGGCACGCTCCTCCTCAACGCCATCCCCCGCTCGGGGTCTTCCACGATCTCCACCTGCCCGTCCGCCGCGAGCTTCCCCGCGATCCGCGCCAGCAGCGCCGGCGGCAGGCCGAGGTCGAAGTTCACCTTCGTCCACGGCACCGGCCGCGACCGGCCGGCGCGCGCGAGGACCGCCTCCTCGAGCGGCTCGAAGGCGAGGCGCGGCAGGACGGGCGCCTCGCGCTCGAGCCAGCGCTCGAAGCCCTCGCCGCCGCGCCCCGCGGCTTCCAGCAGCCGCCGCGGGAGCGCGTACGGGTCGGGCTCGCCGGCCGCCGCCCAGCGCTGGAAGTCGGCCTGCGTCGCCCGCCGCTCGACCATGCGCCGCACGAGCCCGAGCGCCTCGACGTCGGTCCCGAGCGCGCGCAGCCCCGGCCGCGCGAGCTCGAGCGCCTCGGCGACGAGCTCGTCGGCGCCGACCTCCCGGACCTCGGTCCCGGGGGGACGGCCGTTGCCCCCCCGAGCCCTCCCGCCTCGCGACGCCGCGCCGGAAGAAGCCTCGATGCGCGGCCCCCGGCCCAGGCGGAACGTCGCCTGGAGGCCGTGGCGGCTCGCGTTGTAGCGGTTCGCCAGGCCCTCCTCGACGCCCCGCTCGTCGGGCCGCGCGAGGTCGCCGCGCTCGACCGCCGCCGCCACGCCCGCGACGAGCCCGGCCGCGAGAGCCGCCAGCTCGGCCAACAGCCGCGCCGAGCAGGGCGAGTCGGCGATCCTCACCTCGATCGTCGGCCTCTGGTCGACCTTGAGGGCCACGTCCTCGAGACCCCGCACGTACGTCGCCCCGGGCGCCGCCACGAGCACCGGGAGCGCGCAGCCGTACGCCCGGAACGCCGCCCGGTAGCTCTTGAAGGCGCCGGCGCGCAGCTCCGTGAACGGCGAGCTCGCCCCGAGCGCGACGAGCGCCGGCACGTACGGCGCGAGCGCGTTCTTCGTCTCGGCCGCGAGCCCGAGCTCGAGGCCGTCGACCGTGCCCACGTGGACGTGCCCGCCCGAGAAGTTCCGCACGAGCGGATGCCCCGCGAACGGGTACGCCGCGCGCCGCCGGGCCGCCGCGACCCGGTCGAGCGCCGCGCGCGCCCGCGCCGCCCGCCCGGCGATCTCGGCGTACGTCGCCGCGATCCCGCTCCGGAGCTCGACCTGGTCGAGGTCGAGGCCGATCGGGAGCGCCGGCTCGCGCCGGTTCAGCTCGGTCGCGATCGCGGCCAGCTCCCGCTTGCCGACGGGCAGCCCGCCGCGGTCCACGACCCAGAGCTCCCAGTCGAAGCCGACGGTCAGGCGCTTGAAGAGTCTCGTCTCGATCGCCCGCATGGTCCTCGCCGCCGCCCGGTTCAAGGCGACCCCCCGTTCCGTTTCTTCCGCTCCTCGCGCCGCGCCCGGGAATCTTCGGCTGCATCTTTCATGCAGCCGAGCCCGAGCGCGACCATCCCGGCGAACGCCAGGAAGAACACCCATTCCGCACCGAAGCTCGACATGACGACCTCCCTTGCCCGTACACGCGTGAAGACCGGCCGGGACCGACCCGGCCCAAAAAAACGACGGCGGCGAGCGCACACCGTCACGCGCACGCTCGCCGCCGTCGAAGTCCTTTGAAAACGCGAGCGCCGCGCCTGGGCCCCAGGGACCCGGACGCGGCGCCTCGTTCGCTTGCGCGATGGAGAGGGACGCTACGTCGCCGGGCCTCCTCGGCCGCCGTCGACCGACTGTGGAATCTGTGGACGGTTCATGCGAAAACTATCCCTCCCCGGTGATCCTGTTCGCCGGGACATTAGCGAGCGCTCGCTCGCCGTGTCAAGAGAAAAAATCTACTCTCTCGGACGCAAGGATTTCCGGGATGGGCGAGCCGGCGGTCGAGGCGAGGGGCCTGACGAAACGCTTCGGCGCGCTGGCCGCCGTCGACGGCATCGACTTCACCGTCGAGCGCGGCGAGTGCTTCGGCTTCCTCGGCCCGAACGGCGCCGGGAAGACGACCACCATGCGCATGATCTACCGCGCCACGCCCGTGGGCGGCGGCAGCCTGCGCGTCCTCGGCCACGAGGTCGGGCGCGGCGAGAACGACCGCGCGATCAAGCGCGTGATCGGCGTCGTCCCCCAGGAGGACAACCTCGACCAGGAGCTCACCGTCCGCGAGAACCTCTCCGTCTTCGCCCGCTTCTACGGGCTCCGCGGAGATGTCGCGCGCCGCCGGATCGACGACCTGCTCGAGCTCGCCGCCCTCGTCGAGAAGGCGGACAGCCGCGTCCAGATGCTCTCGGGCGGCATGAAGCGCCGCGCCCTGATCGCACGCGGTCTCCTCGGCGACCCGGCCCTCCTCGTCCTCGACGAGCCCACGACCGGGCTCGACCCGCAGGCCCGCCACGACCTCTGGGACCGGCTGCGCGTCCTCAAGCGGCGCCACCGGGCGACGCTCCTCCTCACGACCCACTACATGGAGGAGGCCGAGCGGCTCTGCGACCGGCTGGTCATCATGGACCGCGGCCGGATCGTCGCCGAGGGCGCGCCGCGCGCGCTGATCGAGCGGCACGCGCCCGGGCACGTGGTCGAGATCGCGCTCGAGGACGGCGACGGCGCGGAGGGCGGGGCCGCGGAGGGCGGCGGCGCCGCCGCCGGTCCCCGCGCCGCGGCCGTGCAGGACCTGCGCGACGCCGCCGAGCGGGCCGAGGTCCTCTCGGACCGGCTCCTCCTCTACACGGGCGACGCCGAGGGCCTGATCGCCCGCGCCGCCCACCTCCTGCCGGAGCGGCAGGCGCTCGTGCGGAAGGCGACGCTCGAGGACGTGTTCCTGAAGATCACCGGGCGGAGGCTGATCGAATGATCCGCTTGCCGGGCGGCGCCGACCTCGAGCTCGCGCTCGCCGTGTGGCGGCGCAACCTGACCGTCTACCGCCGCACGTGGGTCATGAACATCCTGCCGAACTTCTTCGAGCCCCTGCTCTACCTGCTCGGGCTCGGGCTCGGGCTCGGCGCGTACCTCGAGGGCGGGCTCGAGGGGCGCGCCTACGTCGCCTACATCGGCCCCGGCCTCATGGCCGCCGCCGCCATGAACGGCGCGTCCTACGAGGTCTCGTACAACGTCTTCGTGAAGCTCCACTTCGCCCGCCTCTACGACGCCTACCTGACGACGCCCGCCTCCGTCCCGGACATCGTCCTCGGCGAGCTGCTCTGGGCGGTCACCCGCGCGCTCATGTACGGGCTCGCCTTCATGCTCGTCCTCGCCGGCCTCACGCTCGCCGGCTTCCCCATGCTGACGAGCCCGACCGCCCTCCTCCTGCCGCTCGCGCTCGCGCTCACCGGGATCGTCTTCGCGCTCCTCGGCCTCATCTTCACGGCGTCGATCCCGGTGATCGACCTCTACTCCTACTACTTCACGCTCTTCCTCACGCCCCTCTTCCTCTTCTCCGGGATCTTCTTCCCGACGTCGCGCTTCCCGCACGGGGAGACGATCGCCTGGTTCACGCCGCTCTACCACGCGGTCCGGCTCGCGCGCGGCCTCGCCCAGGGGCCGGTCGGCGCCGAGCACGCCGTCTCGGCCCTCTGGCTCGCCGTCCTCGCCGCGATCCTCTTCGTCTTCGTCCCGGGCCGCATGGCGCGGCGCCTCGGGCAGGGCGAGGGCCCGTCGCTCGGCGGGTTCTAGCCGGCCGCTCTCCCTCCCGATCAGGATGCGTGTGTCGAAGTCCCGGCTGGCGGAGTCCATCAGGCCGGGGCGAGCGAGGCCTCGGCCTCCTCGCCGGCCGCGCGTCGCGCCGCGCCCGCCGCGCCCGCCGCGGCCGCCGCGCCGTCGAGCAGGGCGCGCACCTGGACGGCGCGGATCAGGTCCGTCCGCGTCAGGAGACCCCTCAGCCGGCCGTCCTCGTCGACCACCGGCAGGCGCCCGGACCCCGTGCGCCCCATGAGGTCGAGGGCGTCGAGCGCCGTCGCGTCCGGCCCGATGGCGGCGACCTCGCGCTGCATGACGTTCCCGACGCGCGCCGCCGGCTCGGCCGACCTGACCTCGCGGACCGTCACGACGCCGAGGACGCGGTCGTCCGGGTCGATGACGGGGTAGGCGAGGTGCCGCTCGGTCACCATCTTGTGGACGACGTCCGAGACGAGCATGCTCGCCCCGACGGTGCGAACGTCGCGGGTCATGAGGTCGCGGACGGAGATGCCGCGCAGGGTGTCGGCGAGGACGACGCTCTGCGTCTCGGCCGTGACGGCGATGAAGATGAAGAACGCGATCAGCAGGAGGAAGATGTTGAACGTCGCGAAGCCGAGGAGCCCGACGCCGACGGCGAGGACGCGGCTGACGGCCGCCGAGACCTCGGTCGCGCGCCGCCGCGAGAGGCGGAGGGCGAGGAGCGAGCGCAGGGCGCGCCCGCCGTCGAGCGGCAGCGCCGGCAGCAGGTTGAACGTGGCCAGGACGACGTTCGCGAGCGCCAGGTACCCGAGGATGAACCGGGCCGCGTGGGCGTCGGGCGGGGCGATCCCGAGGCCGGACCAGCAGACGAGGCCGAGCGCGAAGCTCACGATCGGCCCGACGACCGCCACGATCGCCTCGGCGCCGCGCTGGCGCGGGATGTCCTCGAGCTCGGCCACGCCGCCGAGCACCCAGAGGATGATCCGGCGCGTGCGCACCCCGTAGCCGCGGGCGACGACGGCGTGGCCGAGCTCGTGGACGACGACGCTCGCGAACAGGCCGAGCGCGGCCCCGAGCCCGAGGAGCCACGGCGTCCACCCGTCGCCGAGCGCGCGGGCCCCCGCACCGAGCCCGAGCAGCCGCGCGTACGCCTCGACGTTGCGCCCGATCGCCCAGGCGAGGAGCGGCAGGACGACCAGGAACGTGAGGTCGACGTGAAGGGGGATCCCGATCAACCGGAACGGCAGCCGGAAGACGGTGCGGAACATGGCGGTCCCTCCGGAGCGGCCGTGGTGACCCGCCCGCGGCCGGAGAGGGATGATGGCACAACGCGGCGCGCCGTTCAGCGCCCCCGACCGCGTGCCGGCGGCTCCGGATGGGCCGCGGATGCCCGCGGGGCGGGCGTGGGCCTCCAAGGCCCGGCGGCGCCGGGACCGTCCTGCTCGGGCCCGGCCGCCCCGGCGAAGGTCACGTCGCGGACCCCCGCGCGGAGGCAGGCGTCGAGCGCCGAGACGACGTAGCGCCACGGCACCGCCGGCCGCGCGTCGAGGGTCACGGCCGGCGGTCCGCCGGGCGCGCGGCCGCCGCCCGCGCGCCTCTGCGCCTCGAGGCGACGCGCGAGGGCCCCGAAGTCGGGCGCCGGGTGCGTGCCGGCGCACCGCCCGCAGGGCTCCGCGGCGGCGCGATCGGGCAGCGCCAGCCGGTCGAGGTAGAGGCGCGCCCGCCCGTGCTCGGCGCGGGTCTCGTGCCCGGTCGCCGGGTCGACCCAGCGGAGCGCGATCCGCGGATCCGGAACGATCGGCCCGATGGGCGTCGGGCCGAGCCCGCGGTCCCTCGGCAGGAACGCGTGGATCCGCCCCTCGGTCGCCCGCATCTTCACGGCGACGAGGAAGAAGATGAGGACGAGGAACGTGATGTCGACGAGCGGCGTGAGCGTCGGCTCGCCCGCCGCCTCCCGCGCCTCGCGCGCCGCCCCGGCCGCCATGTCGAGACCTCCGTGCGCCGCGGGACTCTACCCCGCGGCGCCGGGTGGGGTTCCCGACCGGGTCGCCGTTCAGGGCGCCTCGAACGCCTCCTCGAACAGCGAGAGCATCGACTCCCACGAGCGCCGGTCGGCGCGCTCGTGGTAGGCGACGCCCTTCGTCGGGTCGCTGCCGGCCTCGCGCTCCGTGAAGCTGTGGACGGCGCCGCCGTACTGGATGAGCTCCCAGTCGGCCTTCGCCCGCCGCATCTCGTCCGCGAAGGCGGCGACCCTCTCCGGGGGGACGTGGGGGTCGTCGGCGCCGTGGCAGACGAGGATCCGCGCCTTCGGCTTCGACTTCTCGGGGTGCGGCGTGTCGAGCGCGCCGTGGAAGCTGACGACGGCGGCGAGGTCGGCGCCCGAGCGCGCCAGCTCGAGGACGGCCGTGCCGCCGAAGCAGTAGCCGATCGCGGCGATCCGCGTCGCGTCGACGCGCGGGTGGGCGCGGAGCCGTTCGACCGACGCGCCCGCCCGCGCGCGCATGAGCTCGCGGTCGGCGCGGAACGCGCCCGAGAGCTTGCCGGCCTCCACGTGGTCCTTCGCGCGGACGCCCTTCCCGTACATGTCGGCGGCGAAGGCGACGTAACCCTGCTCCGCGAGCTGCCGGGCGCGGCCGCGCACGTACTCGTCGTGGCCGCGCCAGGCGTGGAAGACGGCCACGCCCGGACGCTTCCCGGGCTGCGCGTCGTCGTAAGCGAGGTAGCCCTCCAGCACGACGTCCCCGTGCCGGTACTCGACGACCTCGGTCTTCACCGCCGCCTCCGCCCTCTTCGCCGAAGCCCCCGCCCCGAGCGCGCCGAGACCGACGAGCGCGAGGCCGGCGAGAACCATCCCGCGTGCGACCATCATGGGCTCTCCTCCTCCGAAACCGGAAACCGGAACTCGAACGCCGACCGGCGCGGGATCGCGATCGACCGGAAGCGCAGGTCGCGGACGAGGACGGCGACCGGCTCGCCGCCCGGCCCGCGCACGACCGACCACACCGGGGCCTTGAAGAACCCCTCGAGCCGCCGCGCCCGCTCCGTCGCCCGGGCGCGCTTGACCGCCGCCTGGCGCAGCTCGCTCCGCTCCGTGCCGCGCGCCTCGACGTCCCCCGTGAAGGGGTGGACGATGTAGACGCGGTACTCCTCGCCGCGGCGCACGACGCCCCGGAACCGGTGCGGGCCGAGCGGCTCGGGGAAGACGTACGCGAGGTCGACCCCGAGGAGCCCGCCGGCCGCGCCCTCGGCCTCGGCCACCCGCTCGAGGCGCGCCTGCGCCTGGGCGCGGGCCGCGCCCGCGACGGCCACGTAGAGCGCGACGAGCGCGACGGACGCGCGCGCCGGCATCTCGCCCCGCCCGCGCAGGCGCGGCACGGCGGCGCCGAGGACGAGCGGGACGATGAGCGCCGCCCAGAGCGCGAGGTCGATGATGTAGAGCCAGGCGAGCTCGAGGCGGCGCAGGCTCAGCGGGTAGAAGAGGACGACGCCGTACGAGTTCGCAAGGTCGAAGAGCACGTGGAGCGCGACCCCGAGCAGCGCGAGCCCGTACGTCGTCCTGAACCCGAGCCGCGACACGCTCGGCAGCCGCCCGAGCGCGAGCGCGAGCAGCGCCGCGAGGACCGGCGCGCCCACGACCGAGTGCGTGAGCGTGCGCCGCCAGAGGAACGAGAGGTCGTCGCCCGGCGGGACGAAGAGGGCGAGCACGTCCACGTCCGGCAGGTTCGACGCGAGGCCGAGGACGAGCGTCGTCCCCGGACCGAAGCGCCGCGCGAGACCGGCGCGCGCGACGGCGACGCCGACGAGCGTGTGCGTGAGGTTATCCAGCGGCGGACGCGCTCACCCGGCTCACTCGCGCTCGATCTTGAACCCGACCTTGCAGATGACCTGGAACTCCGCGACCTTGCCGTCCGCGATGCGGCCGCGCTGCTCGACGACCTGGAACCAGTCCATGTGGCGGATCGACCTCGAGGCCTCGGCGACCGCGTTCTTCACCGCCTCGGCGAAGCTCCTGGGCGACGTGCCCACGAGGTCGATCATCTTGTACGTGCCGGCCATGCTCTCCCCCCTCCGGGTCGTCCCCGGAACCGCGCCGTGTTTACCACGTCCGCGGCGAGGCCGCCAGTCACCGCGTCGGAACCGATCCCTGGGGCCCGGGCAGGGGGGTGACGGCGCTCGAGACGAGCTCGGTCGCCGCCGCGCCGGTGGACGGAGACGAGGTCTACCCTCGCCCCGTCCCCCGGGCGCTCGTCGAGGGCGGCATCGCGACCCGATAGGCGAGCGCCCGCCGGATCTTGCGGCGCCCGCGCGCGCGTGCGCCGCTTGACCCGCCTTCCCCCCGCGGAAAGACTGCGGACGACGTGCCGGTCGGCTGCCGACCCGCGCCGTACCGCGCTTTCGCGACGGATGGAGAGGGAGGAGAGACACGCATGCGTTGCCTTACGCTTTCGCTCGTCACGGCCCTGACGGCCACGGCGCTCGGACTCGGCGGCTGCCGCAGCCGCGAGGCGACGGAGCAGGGCGGGCCGATCACCTCGGGCGACGTGGCCGAGGCGGTCGTGACCCCCACGCGCCACTTCCAGGCCCAGGGCGAGGCCCCGGTCTACCAGGTGCTCCCCGGCCAGGCCGTCTTCGCCGAGAAGGCGCGGACCGCCGCCGAGCCGGCCCGCGCCGAGCCGGGCGAGGACCTCTCGGCGTCGCTCTTCAGCGACGAGGTGCGCCCGATCGAGGGCGAGATCTTCATCGAGGCGATCGACCGCGTGGGCGAGGACGAGGCCGTGGCCGGCGACGGCAACGACCAGGCCGACGTCCGGGGCTGGTTCAACGGCGTCGACGGGACGCGCTACGAGTTCCAGCTCGCGCGCGTCGTCCCGGCCGAGGCCGGGGCGCGGATCGAGACGCACTTCGGCGGCGTCGCGACCGACACGGTCCTCTTCGGCGACTCCGGCCTCGGCACGCGCCTCCTCCCGAAGATGAAGGCGGCGTGCGCGATCTTCGGCTACGGGACGCTCAAGCGCGACGGGAAGGAGCTGGGCGAGGTGCCGATGCACATCATCGTCGGCACGCGCACGCGCGCGCCCCACACGGGGCGTTACCTCGGCGACTACGACACCACCCGGCGCGAGGTCGACGAGGTCCACCTCCTGATCCAGCCGCGCGCGCGCCTCGACCTGGTGCGGCCGCGCGGCGAGGGCGAGGGCACGGACGTCCCGGCCGCGGCGCCGCGCGAGGGCCCGGGCGGTCGCCCCGAAGAGGCGGCGCCGAAGGCCGGCGAGCCGAAGGAGGCGCCGGCCGCGGCGGGCGGCGTGCCCGCGCCCGGCTTCCACGTCGTCTGGGAGCACGCGAACATCAGCTTCCGGCCGTACTGACCGGGAGCGGTTGGGGCCGCGCCCCGGCCGGCTGTCATCGCCGGTACGTCACCGGGGCGCGGTCACGCGGACGTCGCCTGCAGGACCGCGAGCGCGCCCGCGACCCACGTCGGCTCGTCGGCGCCGAGGGCGATCGAGTAGTCGACGAGGCGCAGGTCGACGACGCGGCCCTCGAGCGCGGCGCCGCCCGCGCCCCCGTCGAGCAGCTCGACCAGGACGGGCCCGACGTCGCGGAAGTCCGAGCGCACCTCCTCGCAGTGGCGGAGGAAGGCGCCGAAGTCGCGCCCGCGCAGGAGACCGAGCGCGCGCTCGACCTCGCCGAGCGCCCAGTCCAAGGCGGCGTGGCCGCCGCGGTGGATCCGCTTCTCGGGCGGCGTCCCGTACCCGGCGCCGTGGTGGATCGGGTCGGTCGTGGCGACGAGCGCCGCCCCGCGGGCGAGCGCGGCGCGCAGCTCGGCGAGCCCCGGGAGCGTCGCCGGCTCCGGGCCGGCGAGGAACGGGTAGCGGCGCAAGAGCCGCGGCGGCCTCCGGCCGGCGCGCCGCGCCGCCACGTCGAGGAGGACCGCGAAGCCGTCGAGCGAGAACTCCTCGTCCTCGACCTCGGGTCCGTGGACGCCGCGCGCCGGCCCCGGCGCCTCTCCGCCGCGCGACCGGTGCAGGACGCCGATCGCGAGCACCTCGTCGCGCCCGCTCTCGACCGCCGCCCGCGCGGCGGCGGCGACCAGCTCGCCCGACGCCTCGAGCCGGGTGTGCGGGAAGATCGCGACGCCGCGCTCGGGCAGCGCGACGCGGGGCGCGCGGGCGAAGAGCGCGGCGAGCCCGCGCTCGCCGAGCGCCTCGCGCTCGCGGGCGTAGAAGGCCTTCCAGTCGCGGGCGGTCTTCATGCGGGTCCCCGGTCCGGGGCCATCTTACTCCATGCAGGGGCAGGACGGGGTCGGGTGGACCCCGGACGTGGTCCTCCCGAGGGCTCCGTGGTACCCTCGGCGCGAGGAGACCTCGCGTGTCGAGCGGTGAGCCCCTCACCCCCCCTCGAGTCCAGGGCGCTCCTCGACGTCTCCCGCATCGTCGCCGGGAAGCTCCGGCTCGAGGCGAGGCCGATCGACGACGTGGGGCCGCTCGTCGAGGCGGCCGTCGACTCGCTCCGCCCGGCCGCGGGCGCGAAGGGGGTCCGGCTCGACGTCCGGGTCGACCCGGGCTCGGGCCCGATCGAGGGCGACCGGCTCCGCCTCGAGCAGGTCGTCTGGAACCTCGTCTCGAACGCGATCAAGTTCACCCGGCCGGGCGGCCGGGTCGAGGTGCGCTGCGGGCGCGCCGGCCCGGACGTGCGGCTCTGCGTCTCGGACGACGGCCAGGGCATCGCGAAGGAGTTCATGCCGCGGATCTTCGATCGCTTCCAGCTGGCCGACGCGTCGCCGACGCGCGCCCACGGGGGCCTCGGCCTCGGTCTGGCGATCGTCAAGCACGTGGTCGAGGGGCACGGCGGGAGGATCGAGGCGGAGAGCCCGGGCGAGGGCCGCGGCGCGACCTTCACCGTCCACTTGCCGGCCTTCCGGGCCGAGGCCGCCGGGGGCCCGTCCGGCGCGACCAAGGCGGCCGCCGGGAGGAGGCGTAAGGCCCTCGCCGGCGTACGGGTGGTGGTCGTCGAGGACGACGACGACACGCGCCAGCTCCTCGACACCGTGCTGACCGGCTGCGGCGCGCAGGTCGCGCCGGCGCGGGACGTCGGCTCGGCCCTCGAGGCGATCGAGCGCGTGCGGCCGGACGTGGTCCTGAGCGACGTCGGCCTCCCCGCGGAGGACGGATACGCCCTCGCCCGCCGCGCCTCCGAGCTCCCGAGGGACCGGGGCGGCGGCGCCGCGCTCGTCGCCCTGACGGCCTACGCCGGGCCCGAGGACCGGGCCCGCGCCCTGGCGGCCGGCTTCGGCCACCACGTGGCCAAACCCATCGAGCCGGAGGAGCTCGTGGCGCTGGTCGCCTCGCTCACCCGCCGGCTGTCGAACCTCTGACTCGGGCACTGACTCGGGCGTTCGCCGGCCTTCCCGCGAGCTCGACCGCTCTGTAGGATGAGGTCGGAGGGAAGGGGTCATGGAGTCCGACCGGGAGCCTGGCTCCCTGCGGCTTCTCATCGTCGAGGACGACCCCGGCACGCTCGAGCTCCTGCGGACGCTGCTCGCCCACCCGCGCGTCGAGATCCTGTGCGCGGCGGACGGCGAGGCGGCCCTCGAGCTCGCCTGGCGCACGAAGCCGGCGGCGGTCCTCCTCGACCTCTCGCTGCCCAAGCGCAACGGCTTCGAGGTCTTCCTCGAGCTTCGCCGCGCGAGCTTCGGTCCGAAGATCGTCCTCTTCACGGGCGCCATGCCGGACGTCCTCTCGCTCGGCAAGGGGCTCGGGGCCTACGGCTGTCTCACCAAGCCCTTCGGACCCGAGATCCGCGACCTGGCGCTCAAGGCGCTCGGTCTCGACGCCGGCGCCGCGAGCGCCCCGGGGCAAGCGAAGAAGCGCCTGCTGATCGTCGAGGACGACCGCGACACGCTCGCCGCCCTCCGGGACCTCCTCGAGGCGGAGGATGTCGAGGTCGAGACGGCGCAGAACGGGATCGAGGCCCTGAAGAAGGTCGGCCGGGGCCGGTTCGACGCCGCCCTCATCGACGTCCGCCTGCCCCTGCTCGACGGGATCGAGCTGTTCTCGCGGCTCCGGGCGTCGGCCGTGCCCTTCCCCCTCCTCGTCATGAGCGCCGTCGCCGGGCCCGCCGTGCTCGAGCACGCGCGCGAGCTCGGCGCCTACGCGGCGTTCGAGAAGCCGTTCGACACGGACGCGGTCGAGCGCACCGTCCGCGCCGCCATGAGGCTCCCGGGGCGGACCGGCTGAGCTTCCCGCGCTTCCCTTCGGGCCCCGGGCGTCAGGGCCGCGGGTCGAGCGCGGCGTGCGTCAGGTCGAGCGCGTACCAGGCATCGCACCCGAAGTGGCCGGTCGCGCCGAGCGGGCGGGGGAGGCGCTCGAAGCCGAAGCGCTCGTACAGGCGGCGGGCCGCCTTCATGCCCTCGAGCGTCTCGAGGTAGCAGCGCTCGTAGCCGAGGGCGCGCGCGACCGTGAGGCAGCGCCGCAGCACGCGCTCGCCGAGGCCCAGGCCGCGCGCCTCGGGGAGGAAGTACATCTTGCGGAGCTCGCAGGTGACGGCGTCGCCGCCCTCGAGCGGGGCGACGCCGGCGCCGCCGACGACGCGGCCCGTGTCCTCGCGCTCGACGACGAAGTAGGCGGCGCCCGGGCGCCCGTAGGCGCGGCTCATGAAGTCGACCTCGGGGTCGTCGATGGCGAAGCCCGGCCCGCGGGCGCCGAACTCGGGCATGACGGCGCGGATGATGGACGCGACCGCCGGGTCGTCGCCGGGCTCGATCGGGCGGATCCTGAGGGGCGCGCTCACCCCGTCCTCTTACCCTCCGCCCTTCGCGGGCGCCATGTCCCCGCCCGCCCGCAGCTCCTCGAGCCCGCGCTCGCGCGTCATGCCGCCGCGGTAGCCGAGCTCGCGCCGCGCCTTCTCGTCGACGAGGGTGACCTCCTCGCCGGCTATGGCCACGGCCATGCGGGTGACGGGCGGCGCGCCGGCGCGGCCGAAGGCGCGCCAGACGAGCTCGGCGCCCGCCGCGAAGAGGCGGGCGAGCGGGCGCGGGATGGCCTTCTCGCCCGGGTCGACGCCCTGGGTGCGGATGAGGTCGCCGACGAACCGCCGGAACTCGACGGGCTCGCCGTCCGTGACGAAGTAGACCTCGCCCGGGCGCCCGCGCTCGGCGGCGAGGATGAGGCCCTCGCAGGCGTTCGCGACGTGGGTCGTCGACGTGAGGTAGCGCCCGCCCGCGATCCAGCGGAAGCGGCCGGCGCGCACGGCCTCGACGAGGCGGGGCAGGAGCGTGGTGTCGTCGCGCCCCCAGATGAAGCGCGGGCGCACCACCACGACGGAGAGCCCGGGCGGCGCGTTCGCCTCGAGGGCGACCCGCTCGGCGAGCCGCTTCGTGACCGAGTAGAGGCCGATCGCCCGCTCGGGGTACGGGAACGTCTCGTCGACGCGCACGAGCGGCCCGCCGCCGACGAGGACGGCCTCCGTGCTCACGTGGACGAGGCGCGGGACGGCGGCCTTCCGGGCCGCCTCGCACACGCGGCGCGTCCCGTCGACGTTGAGGCGGTGGAACTCCTCGGGCGGGCCCCAGTCATCGGCCTTGGCGGCCGAGTGGAAGGCGACGTCGCAGCCCTCCATGCCGGCCGCCAGGGCGCCCGCGTCGTCGAGGTCGCCGCGGGCGGCGACGGCCCCGGCCTTCTCCACCGCCGCGGCCGCCGCGTCCGAGCGCGCGAGCGCCCGGACCTCGAGGCCGCGCTCGCGCAGGGCGGCGATGAGGTTCCGCCCGAGGTAGCCGGAGCCGCCGGTGACGAACGCGCGCTTCACGCCGCCTCGCGCTCTCGCCGGGCTACCCGATCCGCGGGTCGGCGCTGCCGATCCGCCGCTTCAGCTCGCGGATCGCGTCGGGCGAGACGTACCCCTTGTCGTCGGCCTCGATCGCCGCGCTTATGTTCTCGAACGTGAGGCGCGAGTTGAAGCCGTACTTCTGCTGGAGCGCCCGCGAGATCCCGCTCACCTCCTCGTACGTGTCGCACATGTAGGACAGGTACTCGCCCGCGAGGAGCGCGCCGCGCAGCTTGTCGTTCTCGGTGTAGTCGCCGTTCTTCTTGACCGTGAGGTGCTTGTTGACCTCGTAGGCGATCGCCGCTCCGAGCGAGTCGACGTCCTGGTTCGCGTACTTCGAGTTGACCTTGACCTCGTAGACCGTCTTGCCGCCGACCGTCTTCTCGTCGACCTTGACGATCTCGTCGCCGTCCGACTTGTACCAGCCGCCGGCGTAGATCTTGTCGCCGACGCCGGCCGGGAGCCGCCGGTCGTTGCCGCCCGGGTGCTCGGCCTCGTCCTGGTGGTAGACGAGGATCGTGTTGAGGAAGTTGACGCCGCGCATCACCTTGTCGCCCGGGAGGTCGGCCGGGTTCGCCGTGACCGCCTGCGGCTGCAGGCGCGGGGCGCTCTCCGTCACCTTCTTCTGGCCGATGTTGTAGAGCGGGTCCATGCCCGAGAGCTTCGAGAGGTCGACCCGCCCGTCCTTGTCGAGGTCGCGGACCCCGAGGATGCGCGGGTCGTTCGGCTTTGTGAACCAGTCCTTCAGCTGCTCGCCGTAGCGCGAGCCGAACCAGAGCTTCGTGTCGCCCATCTTGTTCCACATGTCGTCGTAGCCCTTGCGCTCGGCGATCCCCTGAAACATCCCGCCCAGGAACTTCCCCGAGTGGACGACGTACGCCGGGTCGGTCGTCGTCGTGTAGTGGGCGTCCGGGAAGCGGTTGTAGACGTCGGCGAGCACCTGCGTGCCGCGGCACATCCAGTTGACCACCCACTTGGAGCCGTCCTGCTCCTTCGGACCGGCCGCCAGCGCGCCGAGGACGTTGCCGCCGAGGTTGCTGTGCCCGGTGTAGAACTCGATGTCCGTGTTCTTGTCGGACATGTCGTCGAAGAGCCGCTTCTCGGGCTTGTGGCCCTCGGCGTAGGTCTTGATGACGTCGACGTTGACCTTCGTCTTCTTGCCCGTCGACGGGTCGGTGTAATCCTTCTCGAGCTTGATCTTCTCGTCGCCGCGCCGCCCCTGCGTGATCCGGAAGCCCTGCTCGATGTAGCCGTTGAGCATGGCGTCGTAGAACTCGGGGTGGATGTACTGCTTCACGTTCAGGCTCGTCTTGCCGTTCTTGAACCACTCGTCGTAGGGCGGCTTCGAGGGGAGCGTCGACTCCTTCGCCTGCGCGAGGTCGGCCTGCTGCGCGGCGCTCAGGCGCACGGCGCCCGACTTCACGGCGTCCTCGAGGTTCAGGGCCATCGACGCCTTCAGGCCCTTCAGCGACTCCTTCCCCATCTGGGCGACGTAGGCGGCGACGAGCCGGCCCTTGGCCGGGTCCGAGTCCGGCAGCCCCTTCGCCATCGTGAGGGCAAGCGTCGCCGACGCCGAGCGCGTCTGCTGGTCCGCCTGCTTCGGCGGCAGGCCGGCGGGCGCGTCGTTCCCGGCCGCGAGCCCGGCCTCGAGCGTGCGCGCGAGCTTCTCGCGCCCGGCCGCCCCGAGCCCCGCGTCCTTGAGCCACGCCTCGTTGCCGGCCGCGACCGCCTGCGCGGCCCGGTAGATCGCGGGCGGCGACGTGACGTAGCGCCCGGCCGTGTTCTTCACCGAGAACTTGCCGGTCGACGCGTTGAAGCTGACCGTCGCCCCGTCCTCGAGCTTGCCGACGCGGACGGTCGGCGACGTCAGGCGCGCCGTCGTCGCGGCCGTCGTCGCCCGCGCATCCGCCGCCGCCGACGAGACCGTGCCGGCCGTCGCCGCGGGCGCCGCCGGCGCCGCCGGCGTGGTCGCCGCCGGGGCCGCCGGGGTCGTGGTGGTCGTGGGGGCCGTGGTGGGTGGGGTGATCCGTCCGGAGACGCCGCCGATGCCGCTCATATCCCCTCCTGTCGGTGGATCGAACGGCGCCGATGATAGCGCGGAGAGGTCAGATCGTGAAGATCGCCGATCCCCAGGTGTAGCCCGACCCGAAGACGGCCGACAGGACGCGGTCCCCGCGCTTCACCTTCCCCTCCTTGCGCCAGTGGTCGATCGTCAGGGGGACCGTCGCGGCCGTCGTGTTGCCGTAGAACTCGATCGTGTTGAGGACCTTCTCGGGCGGGATGCGGGCGACCTCGGCGACCTTCTGGTTGATGCGGAGGTTCGCCTGGTGCGGGACGAACCAGTCGATGTCGTTCCAGCCCATGCCCGTGTCGGCGAGCGCCTTGTGGGTCGCCTCGGCCATGCGCTTCACGGCGTTGACGAAGACCCGCTTGCCCTCCATCTGCGGGTACTTGGGCAGGTTCTGCTCGCGGTCGTTGGCGTCGTACCAGACGTAGGGCGGGCGCGCGATCTCGAAGATCGTCAGGTAGAGGTCCTTGGCGCCCGTGCCGTCGGCGTGGACGTCGGTGTAGACGACGCCCGCGCGCGGGTCGTCGAGGTCGGCCGGGCCGAGGACGAAGGCGCCGGCGCCGTCGCCGAAGAGGACGGCCACGTCGCGGCCGCGCGTCGAGTAGTCGAGCGAGTGGCTGTGGAGCTCGCTCCCGACGAGGAGGATCCGCTCGTACAGGCCCGTGCGGATGAAGGCGTCGGCCATCTGCATCCCGTAGAGGAAGCCGCTGCACTGCTGGCGGATGTCGAAGCAGGCGCAGGCCCCGCCCGCGATGCCGAGCTTCTCCTGAAGGAAGACGGCCGAGCCCGGGAAGTGGATGTCGGGCGAGAGCGTCCCGAAGATGATGCAGTCGACCTCGGCCTTCGAGACCCCCGCGTCCTCGAGGGCCGGGACCACGGCCCGGTGGGCGATGTCGCTGCAGGCCATCGACCCGTCGTTCGGCACGTAGCGGCGCTCCCGGATGCCCGTCCGCTGCTGGATCCACTCGTCGGACGTGTCCATCTGGCGCTCGGCGCAGCGCTCGTGCCTCTCGTTCAGGAACGCGATCTCCTCGTTCGTGACGACGCGCTCCGGCACCCAGGAACCCATTCCCATGACGACGGTCCGCTTCACGAGTCGTCTCCTCCGTTGCCAAGAAGAGGGCGGAAAAAGGGACCGCCATCGTCCCCGCCGCCGCGCTCCTTGTCAATCGGGCGGGGATGAGCATTGGACGGGCGCGGCGTCCAAATGCTATCATTCGCGCGGCATGAAGATCCTCCTCCTCTTCACGTCGGGCGGGCTTCAGGGGCAGAAGCGCGAGGTCATCCTCGCCTCCGGGCAGTCGGCGACGGTCGGGCGCGACCCCGACAACGGCATCGCCCTCGACCCCTCGGTCGACCGCTCCGCCTCGGCCCACCACGCGAAGCTCTTCAACGAGCGGGGCGAGCCGTTCATCTACGACATCGGCTCGAGCTACGGGACCTACGTGAACGGCAAGGCCGCGCCGAAGACGAGGCTCAAGGCCGGCGACGTCGTCCAGTTCGGCACGCGCGGACCCTCGGCGATCGTCTACTTCCCCGGCGACGGCGGCGTCGGCGGCCCGTGCCCGCTCTGCACGAAGCCGGTGCCGAAGCCCGCGTTCACGTGCCCGCGCTGCCGCCGCCTCATGTGCCCCGAGCACTTCGACGGCAACTGGGGCGCCTGCGTCGGCTGCGCCCACGAGATGGCGGCGACGGGCATCGGGCCCATGAACCCGCCGGGGGGCCCGGCGCGCGCGCGGAGCGACGAGGAGACGGTCGACGAGGCGCCGGCGCGACGCGCCGGGCGCAAGGCGCCGCCCGCCGACCCCGAGCGGAAGAAGGGGGCGACGCGGGTCGCGATCGACGTGCGCCGCCTCGACTCGATCCGCAAGCGCGACGACGAGCGGTCGCGCGCGCGGACGGACGAGTCCTCGTCGCCGTCGGCCCCGCCCGCGCCGCCGCCCCCGCCCGTCCCGCCGCGCCCGCCGGGCGCCGGGGCGCCGCCCGTGCCGGGCGCGCCGCCGGGCGTTCCGCCCGGCGCGGCCGAGGAGTGGAAGCGCTGCCCGTTCTGCGCCGAGCCGATCCGCAGGGAAGCGATCAAGTGCAAGCACTGCGGCGAGTTCATGCCCGGGGCCGTGCCGCCGACGGCCGGGGCCGCCGCGGGCGCCGCGGGCGCGCCGGCGCCGCCGCCGGGCGGGCGGCCCGCGGCCGGAGGGGCCCAGGCGCCGCCCGCGCCGGCGGGGTCGGCCGGCCTGCCGCCCGGCGCCGTCGCCGCCATCCCCGGGGGCCGGGCCGCGGCCGCGCCGGGGCGGCCGCCGCCCCAGCCGTCGGGTCCGGTGACGGCGCCGACGATGCCGGCGGCGGCGGGCCCCGAGCGCACGTTCGTTCCCCCGGGGCCGGCGGGCGGCCCGCCGGCCGGCCGCCCGGTCGGGGCGCCGCCGGGCGCCGCCCCGGCGCCGCGTCCGGCCGCCGCCCGCGGGGCCGGCCCGGCGCCGCCGCCCCCGCCGCCCCCGCCTCCGGGCGGGCTCGGGAAGGCGACCCAGCTCGACTTCCACGCGGGCGACCCGGAGGAGCTCCGGAAGACCGCCCCGTCGGGCTTCGCGCCGGCGCCGGCGGCCGCCGCGCCGCCGCCCCCGCCGCCCGGCCGCGCCCCGTCGGCGCCGCCCCCGACCCGGTCGAACGTGACGCTCGACTTCGCCGTCCCCGACGCGACCGAGCGGCGCGAGCGCACCCCCGCCCGCGGGACGCCCGCGCCGCCGCCGCCCGGGCCCGGGCCCGGCGGCAGGTCGACGCAGCTCGACTTCGGCGCCCCCGCCCCGCCCACGCCGCCCGGCGGCCCGGGCACCGGCCGGACGACGCAGCTCGACTTCGACATCGAGCTGCCGCCGTCGCCGCCCTAGGCCGGCCCGAGCCGGCATGGCCCGCGTCGCGCTCTCCGGGATCACGAAGTCGTTCGCGCGCGCGGACCGTCCGGCCGTCGAGCGCGTGGACCTCGCGGCCGAGGACGGCGAGCTGCTCGTCCTCGTCGGCCCGTCCGGCTGCGGGAAGTCGACGCTCCTCCGCATGATCGCCGGCCTCGAGACGCCGACGACGGGCCGCATCCGGATCGGCGAGCGCGACGTCACCGACCTCGCGCCGCGCGATCGCGACATCGCCATGGTGTTCCAGAGCTACGCGCTCTACCCGCACATGACCGTCGAGCAGAACCTGGCCTTCGGGCTCCGCATGCGGCGCCTGCCCGCGGACGAGATCGCGGGGCGCGTGGCCGAGGTCGCGCGCGACCTCGGGCTCGACGCCCTCCTCGGCCGCCTCCCGCGCCAGCTCTCGGGCGGCCAGCAGCAGCGCGTCGCCCTCGGGCGGGCGATCGTCCGCAAGCCGGCCGTCTTCCTCTTCGACGAGCCGCTCTCGAACCTCGACGCCAAGCTGCGCGGCGAGGTGCGCGTCCTCATCCGGCGCCTCCACGCCCGTCTCAAGGCGACCATGGTCTACGTCACGCACGACCAGGTCGAGGCGATGACGCTCGGCGACCGGATCGTCGTCCTCGACAAGGGCGTCGTCCAGCAGGTGGACACGCCCCTCGCGCTCTACGACCGGCCGGCGAACCTCTTCGTGGCCGGCTTCCTCGGGACCCCGCCCATGAGCTTCCTGCGCGGCCCGGCCCCGGCCGGCGAGGTCCTGGGCGTCCGCCCCGAGGATGTCTACGTCGACCGGGGCGGCCCGCTGGAAGCGCGCGTCGAGGTGATCGAGCTGCTCGGCGACTCGAAGCTCGTGCACCTGAAGCTCGGCGACGAGCCGCTCATCGCCCGCGTCGAGGCCCACGTGCCGGTCGCGGAGGCCGAGGGGCGGCGCATCGCGTTCCGGCGCGGCCGCGTCCACCGCTTCGACGCGGCGACGGGCAAGCGCCTCGGCCAGGGGGCCCCGTCGGCGGCGATGGAGGTCGAGGTCAAGGCGTGAGGCCGCCGCCCGCCATCCTCGCCGGGCTCGCCGTCGCGGCGGCCGCCGCCGTCGCCATCGCGACCGCCTCCTGCACGAAGGAGCCGCCCGCGAACGACCCGGGGTCGGCCGACATCGAGCTCATGATCTGGGGCGCGCCGGACGAGGTGACGACGGTCCAGCACTTCCTCGCCCGGTTCAGGGTCCGCTATCCGCGGATCCGCGTGAAGGTGACGCACGTGCCCGACCTGGGCTTCCGCCAGAAGCTCGAGGTGCGGCTCCGCGGCGGCGACCCGCCCGACGTCTTCTACTGCAACTACCACGACTTCGCGGACCTCGCGGCCCGCGGCGTCCTCCTCGACCTCGAGCCGCACATCGCGAAGGACGAGGGCTTCACGGTCGACGACTTCTACCCCGAGGTCCTGGACGGCTTCCGCCACGAGGGACGCCTGCACGGGATCTGCAAGGACTTCACGCCGCTCGTCCTCTACCTGAACGCCGACCTCTTCGACCGGTGGGACGTGCCGCGCCCGCGCGGCGACTGGACGGTCGACGACTTCCTGGCCGCGGCCCGCGCGCTCACGCACGACCGGGACGGCGACGGCCGCCCGGACGAGTACGGCTTCGTCGTCGAGACCTGGTTCGGCGAGTGGGCCGCCTGGGTGTGGCTCTTCGGCGGCGAGGTCCTGGACGAGGGGCGCCAGCGATGGCTCCTCGGCGACCCGGCCTTCATCGACCGGAACGCCGCGGCCCTCGAGTTCCTCCAGGACCTCATGTACGGGCCGCGGCCCGTCGCCCCGCGCGCCGAGATCACGAAGGACATGGGGACGAGCGACCTCTTCATGACCGGGCGCATCGGCATGTGCACGTACGGCCGGTGGATGTGCATGCAGTTCCGCCACATCACCCGGTTCGACTGGAACGTCGTCCGCCTGCCGCGCGGCCGTCCCCCGCACGGGCGCGACGCGAGCACGCTCTTCCACGTCGCCTACGCCGTGTCGCGCGAGACGAAGCACCCGGAGGCGGCGTGGCGGCTCGTCTCGTTCCTCACCGGGCGCGAGGGCCAGGAGGCGACGGCCCACGCCGGGCTCGCGATCCCGTCGATGCGGCCGGTCGCCGAGAGCGAGGCGTTCTACCGGCCGCGGGCCCTCGAGCACCTGCCGTTCGCGGTCGACCCGCGCCCGTACCTCGACTCGATCCGCTTCGCCCGCGCGATCCCGCACTCGCGGCGCTGGGCCGAGGTGGACGACCGGGTGCGGCGCGGCCTCGAGGGCGTGTGGAACGGGACGCGAAGGCCGCGCGAGGCGATCGAGGCGATGCAGGGGGACGTGCAGGCGATCCTCGACCGCCGGTGAGGCCGGGGCCGGACGGCCCGGGCGAAGCTCGGCGTTGCGGGCCGGCCGACCCCCTGGTAGGATCACGGGGCCGATCAGGGGAGCGGCGGGAAGAGGAAGCGGGCCGCGCGTCTCGGAGGGGGGACGTTTTCCGCGGCGCCCGCCGCTCCCCGTGGCAGGATGTGGAGCGCAATGACGCCGATTCGGGCGTTCGCTCTCGCCGCCTCCCTCATCCCCGGCGGCGCCCTCGGCGTCGCGGTCGCGACCGCGCTCGCGGTGGCGGTCGCGGCGCCCGCGCAGGCCGACACCTTCCGGGCGACCGCCGACCCGACCGACTCCGACCGCACGCCGCTCGGCCCGGGCTTCGGGCGGAGCGACGGGCGCGACCTCCTCGGGTTCGGCGAGGGCGAGCTGAAGCTCCCGCCGGTGGGCCTCGGCATGGGCGGCGCGTTCGTCGACCCCGAGGGCGACGGCCAGGAGGGGTACGCCACCCTCCGCATGGGGGCGGAGTTCAAGGTCTGGCGGCTCGCGGTCGGCCTCAACTTCTACCTGCGCGTCGACGACGACTTCGCCCTCCGCGAGGAGGACTGGGACGAGACGAGCGACATCCCGCGCTTCATCGAGTACGTCGAGTTCGGCTCGAAGCGCGACATCCTGCACGCGCGCGTCGGGCGGCTGCACAACGCCTACCTGCGCCACGGCACGCTCCTCGGGCGGTTCGAGAGCGACATCGACTACGACTCGCCCAAGGTCGGGGCGGTCCTCGACCTGAACCTCGGGTGGTTCGGCGTCGAGACCCTGACGGACAACATCTTCGGCTTCGACGTGAGCGGCGTGGCGGCCTACGTGAAGCCGCTCCACTGGACCGAGTGGCCGTTCGTCAAGGACATGGCCGTCGGGGCCACGGCCGTCGCCGACCGCGATGCCCCGCGGATGCTCGACTTCCGCGAGGACGGGACGGTCGAGGTCGACCGCGACGGCAACCTCGAGTACGAGGGCGAGCCCGTGTACGCGGTCGGCCTCGACGTCGAGGTGCCGCTCCTCGAGAACTGGCTCTTCCGCCTCACCCCGTACGCCGACTTCAACTACATCGTCGACTACGGGACGGGCGAGCACCTGGGCGCCGAGTTCGTCTTCAACCTCGACATCATCATCCCGGTCGAGATCTCCGCGCGGGCCGAGTACCGCTTCCTCCAGGCGCAGTACCTGCCCGTCTACTTCGACACCTTCTACGAGATCGACCGCTACCGCTACCCGGACCTCGACAGCCCGACGACCAAGCTCCAGGCGCTCGAGGACGCGGACGAGAACCACGGCGTGTTCGGCGAGGCGCGCGTCCGCATCCCCAAGTGGGCCGCCGCCTACGTCGCCTACGAGGTCTACGAGGACGAGGAGCTGTCGCAGTTCGCGGCCGGCGTCGAGGTCACGGGCTTCGACTTCATCAAGGCCCGCGTCCGCTACGTGAAGCGCGCCATCAGCCAGGGCGACGACCTGCTCGACTTCGACGACCACACCTTCCTCAAGGCCGAGCTGCTGCTCCGCATCTACGACTTCATCTACCTGAGCTTCGACTACACCCGCACCTGGCGCGTGGACCGCGACACCGGCGAGTACGAGCCGGTCGACTCGTACGAGCCGGGGGTGGTGTTCGTGGTGTCGTTCTGAGACTGACCGTGCGGGCGCTGGCCTGGCTCCCCCCGCGTGTTACACTGCTCTCATGAGCGTGGCTCACGCAAGGTCGTCGCTCCCCCCGCCCCCGCCGCGCGCCCTCGACGACGCCGGGCGTCCGCGCTACGGGGCGTATGCGGGCGTGCTCGCCGGCGCGGACCTGAAGGAGGCGCACGCCGAGGGGCTCGGGCCGCGCGTCGGGGCGGCGCCGCGCGGCGGGATCCTCGGGCGGGCGTTCCTGGCGGCGCGGCGGCTCCGGCACAAGCGCTGGCTCTACGTCGGCGTCTTCGGCGAGCGCGCGTTCGTCGGGGCGGCCGTCCTCGACCTCGGCTACCTGGGCGGGGCGTTCGCCTACGCCGGCGACCGCGCGAGCGGCGAGCTCGCGGAGACGAGCTGGATGCTGCCGGGCGGGCCCGGCGTCGACGTCGCGGCGGCGTTCGATTCGGGCGTCTCGGCCGCGCGTCTCGGCGAGCGGCGCGTCTCCTTCGCGGCGCTGCCCGGCCGCGAGGCGAACGGCGCCGGGCCGGCGAGCTTCGTGGGCGAGGTGCGCTCCGCGGAGGTCGACGCCGACCTCGAGATCGACGGGCTCGGGACGGCGCTCTCCGTCCTCACCGACCTCGGCGGCGGGCTCCCGGCGACGACGATCAAGGCCGTGGGGGCGCGGGTGCGCGGCAAGGTCCGCCTCCGCGGGCGGGCGATCCCGCTCGACGGCGCGACCTACGCGGCCATCGACTGGACCCACGGCTTCTTCCCCTACCGCACGGTCTGGCGCTGGGCGACGGCCGCAGGACGCGACGCCGCCGGGCGGCTCGTCGGCGTCAACCTCTGCCGCGGCGTCCACGAGGACCCGCACGGGCGCTTCAGCGAGAACGCCCTCTGGCTCGACGGCCGGCCGGCCGCGCTCCCGCGCATCGCGGTCGACGTCCCCGACGACCCGACCGCCCCCTGGACGATCCGCTCCGCCCCGGGCGGCGCGGGCGCCGGCGGCCTCGTCGACCTCCGCTTCCGCCCGCTCGGCGAGCGCCGCGGCGACGTCAACTTCGGCGTCATCCACTCCGCCTTCCGCCAGCCCTTCGGCACGTTCGAGGGCACGGTGCGCGACCTCGACGGCCGCGAGTCGCGGCTCGAGGGCACGGGCGGCGTCGTCGAGGACCACACGGCGAAGTGGTGAGGGGCCGCTACCGGCCCTCCCCGGCCGCGGGGCCGAGCGCCGCGAGCCGGCGCCGGGCGAGCGCGTGGGCCGACGTGGCGACCTCGCGCCCGCTCGCCGGCGGTTCCACGCGGCCGTAGTAGCGGCGCGCGCGCTCGACCTCACCCAGGTGCTCGGCGATCCGGCCGTCTCGTCCTTCTCGAGCCCCCGCGCCTCGGCCAGGATGGGCAGGGCGCGCTCCGGCGCGTCCACCGCGCAGAGCGCCGGCGCGGCCGCGCGCACACCCGTTCGCCGGCTCGAGCTCGACCGCCCGTCGCGCTTCCTCCCGCGCCGCCTCGCCCAGGCCCGCCTCGAGGAGGACGCCGACCATCTGGAGGTGGTGCTCGGCCTCGGTCGGGTGGAGCGCGGCGAGCCGGCGGAACTCGGTCGCCGCCTCGCGAAGCCGGCCCGCCTCGAGGTGCGCCTCGCCGACTTGGTCGAAGAGCACGGCGGCGGGGTCGCGGGCGCCGAGCGCCCGCGCCTCCCTCCGGAACGCACGGGCCCGAGGGTAGAGCGTACAACTACCTGGGGGGCCCCCCATCGGGCGCGGGCGGCGGCGCGGCCTCGAGCTGGCGGACGCGCGCCGCCACGACCTGGCGCTCGGCCGCGAGGGCCGCATCGTCCGGGAGCTGCGTGGCGATCCGATCGAAGTCGGCGAGCGACTCGCGGGCGGCGGCGAGGGCCTCGGCGCGCCCGCCCTTCGACTCGAGGAGGAGCGAGAGGTTGCGCTGCACCCGCCCCCGCAGCCGCCGCCAGCCCACATTGGCCTCGTCGCGGGCGACCAGGCGATCGACGATCTCGAGCGCGCCGCGCAGGCTCGCCTCGGCCTCCTCGAGCCGGCCCTTGGCCCGCAGCATGCCCGCGCGGTTGCTCCTCGTCGAGGCGAGGTGAAAGGCGAACCCGGCGTTCCCGGGGTCGCGGGCGACGAGGCGCTCGAGGGCGTCGAGCGCGAGCGCGTGCGTGGCGAGGGCCTGGTCGAGCTCGCCGCGCTCGGCGAGGAGGATGGCGGCGCCGTCGGCCATGAGCGCCAGCTCCGCCTGCCAGGCGCCGCCGGTCGCCTCGTAGGCCGCCGGGGACTCGAAGATGGCGATCCCCTCCCGGTAGACCGCGAGGGCCTCGTCGGCGCGCCCGAGGGCCTTCAGCGCCGAGGCCAGCTGCCCGCGACAGGCCGCGAGGAACCCGAGCCGGTGGCCGTCGGCGGGCACCTCGGCGACGAGGGCCTCGGCGATCTCGACCGCCGCGCGCTGGCTCGCGAGCGCCTCCTCGAACCGGCCGGCGACCTGGAGGGCCGAGCCGACGTGGCCGTGGGCGGCGCCGAGGCGCTCCCGGAACGGCGGCCGCGGGTCGCGGGCGACCAGGCGCTCGAGGAGGGCGACGGCGCTCCGCTTGACCGCGAGGGCTTCGGCGTTCGCGCCGCGCGCCTCGAGGGCGCGGCCCTCGCCGAGCTTGACCATCGCCAGATCGTCGATGACCTCCAGCGGGGCGTCGGGTCGCGAGGCCGCGTCCTCGAACACCCCGGCCGCCGCCCGGTAGTGCTCGAGGGCCTCGGTCCAGTTGCCCAGGCTCTCCGCGTAGTTCCCGAGCGACGTGAGCGCGACGCCGTAGAGCCTGCTCGCCCCGGGCGACTGGACCCCGCCGGGCCTCGACTCGTAATAGGCCTTCGCGCGGCTCGCGACGGGCTCGAGGACGTCCACCCGGCCGATGAACCCGAGCTTCGCCCGCATGTCGAGCAGCATGAAGGCGAGGAGGTCCTCGGCCTGGGTGCGGCTCACCTCGGCCGCACGGCGCGCCTCCTCGGCCTCGCGGCGCCGGTCCTCGGCCGCGCGGCGCGCCCGCTCCTCCCCCTCCCGGGCGGCCACGGCGGCCCGGCGCTGGCCGTCGATCACGACGAGGGCCGCGACCGCGCCCGCGAGGCCGAGGACAAGGGCGACGGCCGCCGTCGCCGCCACCGAGCGGTGCCGGCGCGCCCACTTCGCCGCCCGCCCGATCGGCCCGTCCGGGCAGGCCGCGACCGGGCGCCCCTCGAGGAACGCCTGGACGTCGTCGGCGAGGGCCTGGGCGGACGGGTAGCGCGCTCCTGGCGCCTTCTCCATGGCGCGGCGGCAGATCGCTTCGACCTCGCGCGGGACCGTCGGGTCGAGGACGCGGGGCCGCGGCGGGTCGATGGTGAGGACCCGGGCGACGATCTCGGCGCTCGACGACCCGTCGAAGGGCGGCCGCCCGGTGAGCACGTGGTAGAGGGTCGCGCCGAGCGCGTAGACATCGACCAGGGGACCGATGGCGCGGGCGCCGTCCCCCCTCGCTTGCTCCGGGGCCATGTACGCGGGCGTGCCCACGAGCGCGCCCGCCTGGGTCTCGGCGCGGGCGCCGGCGACCATGGTGATGTCGGAGGTCGGCTCCTCGCGGGCGCGCGCCGGCTCGCCGGCGCGGCCGAGCACCTTCGCGAGCCCCCAGTCCATCACCAGGACCTCGCCGAAGCCGCCGACCATGATGTTCTGCGGCTTCAGGTCCCGGTGGACGACCCCGCGCGCGTGGGCGTAGGCGATCG
>Ga0187892_10001876_pt1 | contig 45584 bp, 45 predicted proteins | sample MA1701073metaG_FD_139345 | JGI IMG/M metagenome (GOLD analysis project Ga0187892, IMG submission 139345) | Bio-ooze microbial communities from a basaltic lava cave in the Kipuka Kanohina Cave System on the Island of Hawaii, USA - MA170107-3 metaG ...
CGATCCAAATGGATCGACGGATCGGGCCCGATTGCCGATATTTCGCACATTCCCATGATTAACGCCGCCATTTTCTATTCAGCCACTGCACCTGCCTTCGCCTGTGCAGAGGTTCCCTAGATGACGAAAGTGCGACCCGGCACCATCAACGGCGTTCGGTTTGGCCTTCCAGCTTGACGTAGGGCCGGAGTGCGGCGAGTTGCGTGCGCTCGATGCCGGGAATCATGTCGAGCTCTTCGATCGACCGATACGGCCGGTTCGAGGCGATCTGCATCGCCTGGATCGGGTTGATGCCCGGCACGGTGTCGATCTCTTCCGTCGTCGCCGTGTTGATGTTGACGACGAGCGTTCCTTCCTTGGGCGCGGCCTCGAACCGGGCCTTGTGGTACTGGTAGAAACCGTACGCAGAGATGGTGAAGACGGTGACCAGGATCGCCACTCGCAAGTCGCGCCCGAACGAAAATTTGTTGGCTCTATCCGGTTCTGAGCTCATCAATCTTCGATCGACTGCCGGTACACGTCAAAGTAGTGATTCATGTAGCTCGCGAAGCCCGCGCGCGTGACCGTCTCCGCGGGCTTGAAGCGCGCCTTGATCTTCGGCGCGAGGTCGAACGGCCCCTGCTCGAGCGTGAAGTACGCGTTCATGACCGGCAGGTCGAGCGCCACCTGCACATAGCCTCGCAGTTCAGCCGGGACCGACGCCGCATCCTCGAGCGGGATGCGCTCGTCGTTGTAGCGCACGGTCAGCTCGCCGCTGAAAGAGCGTGCGACGTCCTGGAGCCCGAGGCTCTGCACGAGTGAATAGGCGAGGTCCGCGCGACTGACGTTGGCGCCCGGCACGAACTTGCCGTTGATCGGGCGAATCACGCCATCGAACCGGTGGGCGCGATCTTTCAATGCCGCGCCGCGCACGGTCGTGGCCTCGGCGAAGGGCACGATCGCGCCGCTGGTGTCGCTGAAGGTCTTGATGCCGTTCAACGGCAGGAACTGGCGGATGCCGGCGCCGGCCAGCAGGTAGTCGGCGAGCTGCCCCCGCGTGAGCGCGTTGTCGGGACGGAACGTGCCGTTCGAGAACCCATCCACCAGCCGCTCGCGCACGGCGAACTGGATCATGCCTTCGGCGGCGTGGCCGGCGATGTCCGCGAGGCCGTTGTAGCTGTTCACTTTCCAGGTCTTGAGCTTTACGTTGATCGTGCCGGGCGCGGCAGTGCCATTGCCGAGGCCGAGCGGATCGAGCGCAACCCCTGACACACTGCCAATTCCTCTTACCGTCAGCGTCCACACGCCGGGCTTGGCAGGCGCGGACGTCGCGATCGAAGGACCGAGCAGCGGCAGCGAGATCGCCGAGCCATAGCGCGTGCCGTCCGGGTCGATCAGGACGACTGCGACGGTGTTATTGGATACGAAGGCGCTTGCCGCGACGCGAACTTCATCCGGCGAGACGTTGAACTGCACGGAACCGCTCGCGCCCACCGGCATGAAGGCGATCGCGTGCGTCTCGTCGCGCAGCACGCTGATGTTCGGCGTGCTGTTGAAGCTGCGGTACAGGTTGACCGTGCTGCCGAAGTCGCTGCGAAGTCCTTTCGCCATCGCGACTGCAGCGTGCGCGTTCGCATAGCCCGCGCCGACTTCCCAGGCCTCGTCGCCCGGCAGGTTGGTCGCGGTCTTCTGGAGGATGCGCTTGACGTCGCTCCAGTGCAGCTGCGGGTTCGCCTCGAGCATGAGCGCGACGATTCCGGAGAGATGCGGCGCGGCCATCGAGGTGCCGGAGAGCGGCGTGTAGAACGGCCGGTAGGCGAGCGGGATGGTCTCGTCCGCGAGGTCGTCCCAGTTCGATCCGGTCGAGTCGCGCGTCGAGATGACGTTCACGCCCGGCGTCGCGACGGTCGGCCGGTCTTCCCAGGTGAAGGTCTCGCCGTCGATGACGACGGTGCCGCCCTTTCCCTCGAGCCCGCGCGAGGAGAAGTTCGCGAGGTTCCCGGTCTTGTTGCCGGCGGCGGCCAGCACCACCCAGGGCGCCTTCTTGAAGTTGCCGGTGATCGTGCTCTCGCCGGAGCCGGAATTGCCGGCGGAGAACACGATCACGATGTTGCGGTCCGCCAGCCGCTGGGTCGCGATATTGGTCGGATGGTCCGGATTGAAATCGGTGCCAACGTCGCTGGTCGCTCCGAAGGAATTGGACACGACGCGAATGCCGTAGCGCGCCTGGTTGGTCAACGCGTAGTCGAAGCCGCCGATCGAGTCGAGGATGAAGATGACCGCGCCCGAGCCGTAGCCGATCAGGTTGGCGCCGGGGGCGACACCTTCATAGAGTCCGCTGGAACGCGCGCCAGTCGCGCCGACGATGCCGGCGACGTGCGTGCCGTGACCGCTGCCAAGGTCGGTGTTTGGCACATCTTCGGTGTAGGTGATCGGCGCCATGTCTTCCTGCGCGTGCAGGTTGGTCTGGCCGGCGACGTTCTGGATCACGTGCGTCGGGTACATCAGGTCGGCGTGCGTGCCGTCGATGCCGGAGTCGTTGATCAGGACGCCGACGCCCTTGCCGCTGAAAGGCAGGCCGTTGAACGAGCGCAGCCGCCCGTCGGTTCGCATCCGGTCGACGCCGGTGATCTCGGTGCTGCCGTCGTTTTCGTATTCGAGCCGGTCGTTGAGCCACAGCGAGCGCACGCCCGGGAGCGAGGCGAGCTGCGCGACCTGGTAAGGCGTCGCGACGACACCCGCGATCGGCAGCGAGCGGAAATGAATGCCTTTCAGCCCGAGGCTCTTGAGCGCATTGACCTCAGCCAGGCTGAGCGGCCCGTCGCCACTGAAGGAAACGATGACCTCGAGCCGGTTGTCCGGTCCCGACTGGTTCAGCGCCTCCTGCAGGCTCGGACCGAAGACCACGCTCGCGAATGCGGGCGTCGCGGCAAGCAGGCAGAGGGCGAGTGCGGCAAGCCGTGCGCGAAGCCGGCTGGGAATGATTGTGAGCATCGTGCGCTCCAGCGGGACCAGGTTGTCGATACCCGGAAATTTGCGGCCGAACCGTGACCGCGGCACTCGGGTCCGGACCCCAGGGCACCCGCGGTTGCCGCCTCAGGCCGGGCCTACAAACGAGGTTAAACATAATGAATACAAAGACTTAACTGGAGACATCCGCTGATATGCATTTAAAGGCGTCCGGCGTACACTCGGGCCCGCCGAATGTAGGGGGAGGAGGGAGCGCTGATGCACAGCGGCATACGCCTCGCGGCCTTCGCGATGGCCTTTTCCTGGGCTTACGCGGCGACCGCCGCGAACGGTATCTATAGCGTCGAGATCGATGGCAATGTCGCGACAGCCGACGTTGCGATCGGGTCCGCGAGCGCGACGCTCACCATCGAGTTCGAGAACGTCGTCGGATTGTCGGCCGAGAACCTCGGCCTGAGCGCCAAGGTGGTCGATCCGCTGTCGCTCACGAGCCGCCTGGCGTCCGGGGTCTCGTTGCCGGCAGGACTGCCGCTGGTCGTGAAGATTTCTCCGCCGGCCTCGGGCGGGCTCAGCTTCAGCGGCGTCGTCTCGGTCGAGCTGTACACGCACGACCTGCAATTCACGGTCGGCTCTCCGCTCCGGCTTTTCTCGGCGCCCGACGGCGGCACGTTTACCGATATCACGACCAGCGTCACCAGCGGCAGCATCCGCACCGGCGGCAGCAAGCCGGACTTCTCAGAATTCATCATCGCCGCGGACGTCCGCCCGCTCGCCAGCGTCATCCAGTCGAAGTACTCGAAGCTGGCGTCGCTGCTCAGCCAGCACGCGGGCACGATGGGCGGACAACTTTCCGGCGAGCTGTCCGGCCTCTACAGCGCCTCGCAGAATGCCTACACGAGCGGCAATCTCGAGGCGGCGATCGAATACCTCGAAGCGTTCAACGATGCGGTCGTGGCCGCGAGCGGCAGCGAGATCCCGGACGTGTGGCGCTCCTCGCGCGACCTGACGAATGTCGCGGGCCTCCTGCGTGCCGCCAGCGCGACGCTGCGTTACAGCCTGACACTGGCGAGCAATGCATGATGACGGGAGGCAGCGGTGCCGGCGCGCCTGACCGTCTATCCCCTGGATCAGCCGGCGCGGCAATTCTCCCTCGATCCCGAGCGTGAGCACCTGATCGGTCGCGGCCCGGACTGCGACCTGCACGTCGACGACGGCCGCCTCTCCCGCCGCCACGCCCGGCTCGCGCTCGCCGGCAACCGCTGGCACTTCAGCGATCTCGGAAGCAAGAACGGAACGACGCTCGCCGGCCGCATGGCCGGGGACTCGGCGCTTCGCGACGGCGACTGGATCAGCTTCGGCGGCCTGCTCGGGCAATTCTCCGACCTGAGCGAGGAGAAACTCGCCGCGGAGCAGGAAAAGGCGCGCACGCGCTGGGAGGAGACGCTCGATCGCAGCCGGCGCCTCGACCCGAAAGCGGACCTCGACCGCCTGCTGCAACAGGTACTCTCTTCCTCCATGGAACTCGCAGGAGCCGAGCGCGGCTTCGTGATGCTCGCGGGGGATGACGGGCAGCTCGAGCAGCGCGCCCAGGCCGGCGGCGTCGATGCGGCCGGCGCTATCGCCGAATTTCCGGGCAGCCGAGGCGCGCTCGAGCGCGCGCGCGCGACGCTGAAGCCGGTCGTCGTTTGCGACGCCGGCGCGGATACGCTGCTCGGGGTCCAGCCCTCCGTCGTCGTCGGCCAGATCCGCGCGCTCGTGTGCCTCCCGCTCACGGTCGGCGAGCGCCTGACCGGGCTCCTTTATCTCGACAGCAAGTCGCCGGGCAAAGTCTTCACGCGGCTCGACGTCGACATCCTCGAGGCGTTCGCCGCGCACGCGGCGCTCGTCATCGGCATCGCGACGGTGCGCGAGGACCTCGCGGCACTGCCGCGGCTTGCAGCGATGCCGGCGGGCGGCAGTCCGCCGTGACCGACTTGAAAGCCGGACCCGATCCGGACGTGACGAAAACCTCGCTCGGCGGACAACGGGTGCTCGCAGTCGGCACGCTGGTCGCCGGCCGCTATCGCGTGATCAGTCTCACCGGCGTCGGCGCGATGGGCATGGTCTATCGCGTGTATGACGAGCGCCTGCACATCGACGTGGCGATGAAAGTGCTGCGCCCCGACAAGGCGGACGCTCGCATGCTCGAGCGCTTCGAACACGAGCTGGTGCTCGCACGCCAGGTCACGCACAAGAACGTCGTACGTATTCACGACATCGGCCAGGACGGCGACCTGCACTTCCTGACGATGGACCACGTCGACGGCCGCTCGCTGCGGCAGATCCTCGACGAGCGGACGCGGCTCCCGGTCGACGAGGTCATTGCCGTCTCGCGCGACCTTGCCGAGGCGCTCGGCGCCGCGCACGCGCAGTCAGTGATCCACCGCGACCTGAAGCCCGGCAACGTGCTGATCGACAATGAAGGGCGCGCCTGCATCACGGATTTCGGCATCGCGCGCTCGACTCGCCGGGCGGGGCTGACGCAGGCCGGCAACATCATTGGCACGCTCGATTACCTCGCGCCGGAACAGGCGCGCGGCGGCGAGGTGGACGGGCGCACCGACATCTACGCGCTCGGACTGATGATGTTCGAGATGCTGTCGGGGCAGCGCGCCTTTCGCAGCGAGTCCGCCGAGGAGATCCTCGCCGCCCGCGCCGCCGGGCGGCCGCGTCGTCTCAAGGACGCCGGCATCTCCGTGCCGAAGTGGCTGCAACGCGTCATCGAGCGCTGCCTCGCCGCCGATCCGGCGAAGCGCTACCCGGACGCATCCGCGCTCGCGGCCGATCTTGCGGCGAGCCATGCGAGCAGTCGCCTCCTGCCGCGTGGAACCGTGCCGGCCGCCGTCGCTGCGGCAACGGTGCTCGCCGTCGCGGCGCTCGGCTGGTCGTGGTATGCGAACCGCGACTCGATCGCCCCGCGCGACACGACGCCGAAGGTCGCCGTGCTACCGCTCGCGGCGCAATCGGACGGCAAGAACACGGGCTGGATGTCCACCGGCATCGCGGAAATGATCGCGCAGGGGCTTGCCGAGAGCGCGGATCTCCAGGTGGCCAGCAGCATGCGCGTGCTGCGCACCTTCGATGACCTGCACCTCGCGCCCGAGCGCCTGGGCGAGATGGAGCTGGCCCGCCTCGCCGAATTGCTGGACGTCGACCGGCTCGTGACGGGCACGGTGCGCGAGGCGGGCGGCGTCGTGCGCGTGGACCTGAAGCTGATCGACCGGCACATGCCCGACGCGCCCGCGACCGCAATCCGTGCGGAGGCTTCCGCGTCGGAGCTCTTCAGCCTGTCGGACCGGCTCGCGGCAGACCTGCGAGCCGCGCTCGCCGCGGCGCCCGCGCCGCTCGCGGAGTCCTCGCTCTCTGCGGACGGCGAGGCGATGGCGGCTTACGCGAAGGGACTCGACCTCCAGTTGCACGGCGACACCGTCGCCGCAGGGACGGCGTTCGAGGAGGCCGTGGCCAAGGATGCGCGGTTCACGTCCGCCTGGGTGAAGCTCGCGGGCGCCTACCGCACGCTCGGCTACGACGACAAGGCGCTCGAAGCCGCCCGGCAGGCGGTATCGCACCTTTCCGAGCGCTCCGGGCGCATCCGCTACGAGGCGCGTGCGCTCGAGGCCGCGCTCGCCGGCAACTTCGAGCAGTCGCAGCAGCAGCTGACGGAGCTCGTCACGCGCTATCCGAACGACCTCGAGGCGCGCGTGACGCTCGCCGAAGCCTACGGGGACGAGGGCCAGCTCGACCGCGCCTTGAAGGAGCTGAAGACCATCGTCGCGGCGAGCCCCAATCACCCGCGCGCCTGGTACCTGCGCGGCAAGTACGCGATCCTCGCGGGCGATGCCCGTGCGGCGGCCGACGAATACCTGGTGCGGGCGCTGGTGATCCAGAACCGGCTCGGCAACCTGCAGGGCCGGGCGGACGCGGAGAACGCGCTCGGCATCGCGCATTTCGAGCTCGGCAACCTCGACGAAGCGCGCCAGCGCTACGGGAATGCCATCGACCTCAGGACGAAGATCGGCGACGAGCGGGGCGTGGCCGCTGCGACGGCGAACGTCGCGCGCATCATGTTGCAGCAGGGAAAATACGACGAGGCCCGCGCCGGCCTGCAGCAGTCGCTCCTGATCGTCGAGCGGATCGGGAACTACGAGACGGTCGCGAACCTGCATAACGAGATCGGCGCGCTCGAGGAGCGGCAGGGCCGCTACCGCGAGGCGCTGGAGCGCTACCGCCGGTCGCTCGCGATCCTGCGGGACCTCGGCGACCAGCGCGCGCTCGCCGAGAGCTACAACAACGTCGGATTCACGCATTACCAGCTCGGCGACTTCGACAACGCTTCGGTTTACGCGCAGACGTCCATGCAGCTCTACGACAAGACCGAGAACCGCGAGGGGAGGATGTACACGGGACAGACCGTCGGCCTGCTCGCGCTTGCTCGCGGCGATTGGCGCGCCGCCACGACATCGCTGCTCGAGGTGTTGCAGCTCGGGCGCGAATTCGAGGATCCGCTGACCCAGGCGCTCGCGCTCGGCCAGCTCGGCCGTGCCGCTCAATGGCAGGGCAACTACGGCGCTGCGCTCGCCTCGATGGGACAGGGGCTCGAAGTCCTGACGCCGGAAGGCGACCCGCGCGGACGTGCGGAGCTCGGCCTGTTCGAGGCGGAGCTCGCGTTCGAGGTCGGCATGCTGGATGCGGGCCGCAAGTCGCTTGCCGAGGTGCAGGCGATCCTCGACGCCTCGGGCAGCCTCGAACAGCGCGCGGAGTGGTGGCGCCTGACGGGCACCGGCCACCTGCGCGCGAAGGATTTCGCGAAGGCACGCGAGGCCTTCGAGGGCGCGCGCCGGGAGGCGGGGAGGAGCGGAAGCGCGATTGCGCGCCTGTCCACCGAGCTTGGTGCGATGGAAGCGGAGTTGGCGGCCGGGGCCAAGGGGCCGGCGCTCGCGGCGTTGGCTAAACTGCACGCGGAGGCGCAAGTATTGGGTCACGTGCCGCTCGTGCTCCAGAGCGGCGAGCTGCTGGCGCGCGCGCAGGTGCAGGCGGGTCGGCTGGCGGAGGCGGAGAAGCAGTTGCGTGCTTCATTGCGCACCGCTGACGGCCACGCGCCCTGGGGCGGCCGCTACCGGCTGCACTCGCGGCTCGCGGGCGTATTGGAGAAGCTCGGCCGCGGGCCGGAGGCGGGTCAGCAGCGTCGAGCGGCGGCGGCCGAGGTCGAGCGACTGCGCAAGGGTCTCGACGCCACGCAGTGCGAGTCATTCGAACAACTGGAAGAGGTGAGGCAGCTTGCAGGACCCGTCGAAAAACCCCGGGCCGCCTGATCCGGATGCCGCCGCGATCGAAGGAATTGCGCGGCGCGTCGAGGAGATCCGCGCGCGCAACGAGCTCCTGATCGAGCGCATGTTCGAGGGCGAGAAGCGCTTTCGCAATCTCGCGAAGGCGGTGTGGAAGGTCCAGGAGGAAGAGCGCCGGCGGCTCGCGCGCGAGCTGCACGACGGCATCGGCCAGACGCTGACGGCGTTAGTGAATCAATTGAAACGTGCGCAGCCCGCCGGTGCAGTGGATGGCGGCGCCGAGGATCCCCTGCACATCGCCGAGATCGCGCTCAAGGACGTGCGCGAGCTGTCGCGGCTCCTGCGTCCGCCCGTGCTCGACGACATCGGCCTGAAAGCGGGCCTGCAATGGCTTGCGCGGATCATGCGCGAGCAGGGCGGGTTGAATGTCGTCAGCGAATGGCACGGTGAGGACGCGAGGCTCGACCCGGAGCTGGAGACGCTGATCTTCCGCGTCGCCCAGGAGGCGTTGAACAACGTGTCGAAGCATTCCGGCCAGCACGAGGCCCGCCTCACGGCGCGGCGCCTTGCGGACCGCGTCGAGCTCGAGATCGCCGACGGCGGCCGCGGGTTCGACGCGGCCAAGGCGCTGTCGCCCGCGGTCGCCGCCTCGGGGCTTGGGCTCCGCGGCATCCGCGACCGGGTCGAGCTGTTCAGCGGGCAATTCACGATCGAGTCGACGGCGGGACGCGGCACGAGGCTCCGTGTCGTCGTGCCTTTGACGGAAGGCGTCGCCCGGTGAACCGCCGCATCCGCGTGCTGGTGGCCGACGACCACACGATCGTGCGGCAGGGGCTCGTCAGCCTGCTGCGCGAGAGCGGGCAGTGCGAGGTCGTCGCCGAGGCGGGCGACGGCATGGCCGCCGTCGAGCAGGCGCTCGCGAAGAAACCGGACGTCGCGTTGGTCGACATCACGATGCCGCGGCTGAACGGCTTCGAGGTCGTGCGCCGGATCCGGGAGGCGCTGCCCGACACGCGGATCCTGGTCCTGACCGTGCACGAGGACGAGGAATACGTGCTGCCGATTGTCAGCGCCGGCGCGGACGGGTATCTGCTGAAGAACACCGCGGCGACGGAGTTGATGGCCGCCGTGCTCGCGCTATTCGAGGGCAGGCATTATTTCGGCCCGGAGGCGACCCGCGCCATCGCCGAGAGACTGAGGAATCCCGCCGAGATGCCGGTGGATCCCTACCAGCGGCTGACGCCGCGCGAGCGCGAGGTGTTTCACCTGGTCGTGACGGGCAAGGGCAGCAAGGAGATCTCGCGGCTGCTCGGCATCAGCGTCAAGACCGCCGAGAACCACCGCACCCGGTTGATGGAAAAGCTCGACGTCCACAGCGCGGTGGAATTGGTTAACTACGCCGCACGCAAGGGACTGCTTTGATGGTGCCGGGTCGCACTTTCGTCATCTAGCGGCTGGCTCGCGCAGGCAAGTGCCGTCGCATTGCGTTTCTTATGGCGCTCTCGCTGCGATGCAGCAAACGGGCGACCGCGCTGATCGTCGCTACGCGATTTGCGAACGCCTCATGCCCAAGCCAGGCGCGCGCCGCCGCGAGATGATGTGCGCGACTGCGTGAGGCCAGCAACTCCAGTGTGACCTCGAATTTGTCGCAGCACGCGTGCACGAGGCCCTCGAGTGTTGCCGCGGTCGGCGATGGCAGTTGGCTGCGGATAATTCGGGCGACGAATGCGTCGTCGCCGAGAATGTGTGGTTGCTCATGATGGGGCGATAGCTTGCCTTCCCCCCATTTGTCCGGCCCGGGGCAAGCCATGAATTCCCGATACCGTCGTATCGCATTGTCCGATTGTTGCGCCAACACTTTCAGGACAAAGCCGGTCGTGACCCAAGTCTTTTGCTGCCGGTCGAGGTACAGGACGTGACTCGACCACGGATAATCCGCAGGATCTCTGACGATCCCTGCGCGAACAGGATTGAGGTGAATGTATCGAACCAGCGTCAGCAGATAACTATCGGCGTCGACCAGCACCGCGTGGTAGCGTCGCTCGAACAGGTGTCCGGTTGTATTGATGCGAAGCTGGACCGTCCGTGCGTAGGCGCTTGCGATGCGGTGGATAAGCCGGCCGAGCGGGGCGTCGGAAACCTGCACCAGCATGTGCAGGTGATTGGGCATCCAGCAATAGGCGTGTATGCGCGCAGCGAACCGTTCAAGCGAATCCGAGACGAAACCGTCGAGCAGGTCCCGATCCGCGTCGCGGAAGAATATGGGTTGGCGGTGATTGCCCCGCAGGGTCACATGGTAGAAAGCGCCCGGCGCATGCAGGCGAAGTCGGCGAGCCATTGGCTAGACCTCCCGCGCGAAAGCGCTGGGAGGGTCTAGCCTAGGCGTCGTCCGGTAACCGAGCCGCAGTCAAATCTGGCGCGCTCGAGTCGATTGTCCAGATGACGAATGTGCGACCCGGCACCATCAGTGCACAGATGACGAAAGTGCGACCCGGCACCATCAGTGCAGGGCTGGCGTCACGTGGACCGCGTTGCTGCCGACGTTGCCGCTGCGCGCCTGGTATTCGGCAGGCTTGGTCGCAAGCGTCACGTTGAACAGCGCCGTGCCTGTGGGCCCGGCGACCGCGTTCAGCGTCTGCGTCGCGCCGGTGGAGAGGACGCGGGTCAGGGTGACGTTCTGGCCGGCGAGCAATGCCTGGTCGCCGCCATAGACATTCACCTCGAAGGCCTGCAGCGCACCCACCAGCCCGTTGGTCATCAACACCGGATTCAGGATCAGCGTCGAGGGCTGGTCCGGTGTCGGCGGATTGGCGGGCGGCGGGGTATTGACGCGGTGCGCCTGGATGTTGCCGCCGTCCACGTCCTCATTCGACACGCGCGACGCCAGGTTGTAGGAGCAGCCGGCCGTGCACTGCAGGTGGAAGCGGTCGGGGGACCCATTGGCACCCTGGCCGTTGTCCTCGACGCAGACCCGGAAGCCGACCCCTTCGATCTGGTTGAACTTGCCGGTGCCGTTGAACTCGAGCGCACGAGGACTGTCGGTGATCGCGCCACACTGGCCCTGGACCGGGCCGAGCGAAGTCACCGTCTTCAGGTGAATCTTGACGTCGGCGCTCTTGTCGTTGAGCTGCAGCTCGCCTTCGAATCCGCCGGCGGCCTTCTGCTTCGCGTTGAAGCCGAAGTTGATCTTGTTGTTGTTGGTATCCGCCAGCCAGCCGCCGCCAGTCGCCTTGTTGACGTCTTCCTCACCGGGCGGAGGCGGAGGCGGCAGGTCGCGGCAGAGCTCCAGCGACCAGGACTGCAACACACCGTCATCCTGCAGAGCTCGGTCAGTAATGCTTAGCGTCCAATCGCCGTTTGCACTTTCGCCGCTGAATGCCGCGAGCGCCTCGAACGGCCGGTAGGTCCCTCCGCTCAGCCAGTTGTTGCACCCGATCACGTTCGCCGCGTCGTCGTCGAATTCGGCGCTGATACCGTCTGCGCCGGCGCAGCTCTCCTGATCAAACAAGGTGACCTCGGTGCCCGTGGGGCTCTTCAGCGTGAATATGAGATCGCCCATGTAAGTGTGGACGCCTTCCAGGTTGCGGACATGGACGTCCGACACCGGATTCGTCTCACCGCTGACGGTTGCCGTTGTCGTTGACGTCATCGTGCTGATGATCGGCGAGGGCGCGTTGGCCGGAAAGACTTCGCATTCCTGGTTCGGCGGCGGCGGCTCGACCTCGCCGCAGGTGAAGACCTCGACGCGGTCCACGTACCAGCCGTCGTTGCCGTTGCAGCCGTCCTGGCCGAAGTCCCAGCGCAACCGGATGGTGTCGCCCGGCGCAGCGCCGGCGGCCGCGAGATCGACCTGCGACTGGCCCCAGTTGTTGTCGCCCGAAATCGGGTTGGCGCCGTTGAACGCCTCTTCGCCCCGCTTCGGGTTGGTGTTCTGGTCGATGACTTCGTTCAGCGACCCGTTGTACGGGTTGTGCACGAAGGCCGTGCCCGGAACGACGTCGTAGGCGAGCGGCGGGATCGGCGTGAACACGCCGCCGTTGATGCTGATCATCAGGTTGCCGCCGTCGAAGCCCGCCTCCGTCAGGAAATAGTGCTCGAACATCAGGAAGCCCGGGCCGTCCGCGGCGACGGTGATTTCCGGGCTGATCATGTAGAACCGGCCCGACTCGTCGTCGGTCGAACAGTTGCCGAGATCGACCCGGTTCTCCTGGTACATCGCGCGGCCCAGGCGTCCTTTCGGCAGGTCGCCGGAGCGCAGGAACCAGGGCCGAGTCTCGAGCGTGGATGTCGAGAGGAGCGGCTCGCTGCCGATCGTCCAGCCGGACGGAATGCCGGATTCCCAGTCCACGACGAACTGGCGCGTGACCTCCCCGCCTTCGCACATCGGCGCCGGCGCCGGGTCGAGCGGCGGCTCGAAGCCGCATTGCTGGGTCACGTCATGGCGCATCTCGACGGCTGCGATCGCGTTCCTGACTTGCGCGCAATCGGATGCGGTGATCACTTCGCCGGACAGTTCCGGCGTGGGATCGATCGTGTCCTCGTTGGCGCCCAGGAAACCGGTGCCGTCCTCGGCGCTCGTGACGAGCTTCCGGAGGTTGACGTTGATCAGGTCCGTGCAGGCCATTTCCAGTGAATCGGCGTTGTCGGAGAAATTGCTTGCCGGCCCGTTGTATTCGGAATTCGCGCGCCAGAAGATGTGCGCCGCCTTGGTGATGCCGATGCCGGTGACCGTGACCGGGCTGGCGAACGGCGTTCCGTCGTCCTTGAGCTCGACCGTGTCGCCGTCAACCAGGAGCGCAAAGGCGCGGTTGTTGATCGACGAGTTGACGTGTACGCCGCCCGCGTCGTCGGCGGTGCAGTGATACAGATCCGACGACCCGTGGCCCGGGTTGCCGAAGAAGAAAGCGCCGCCCGCGCAGCGCGGGCGCCACATGTCGCGAATGGCCGCGTCGCCGACCGGCGGCAGCGGGCTGAACGCGAACGCGTCCTCACCCATCAACCAGCGGATCGATTCGTCGGTGGTGGGCGGCTCGCCCGCATAGGTCGAGCAGACCTCGTCATCCTGGGAGCGAGGGCCGTCATTTCCCGTCGCAGCCGTCCCCTCGACGCCTTCGCGGTTATTGATGAGGTCTACGGTCTCGCCGAAGACGTCCGAATAGGACTCGTTCAGCGCGCCGGACTGGTAGGAATAGATGAGCCCGCTCGTCTCCTGCGTGTAGGCGTGCGTCCATTCGTGAACGATCACGTCATCGGCGGAGGTGCCGGTGCAATAGTTGGTCGAAGTGCCGTTCCAGTTCGCGTTCGGGCAGAGGATCGTCGGGTCGTTGTTGACCGTGATCATCTGCGCGTCATTGCCGTCCCAGGAGCGGTGTGTGCCACCGCTCAGGTTCATGAACAGGTTGTAGGCGTGGCCGGCGCCGACCACTTCATCCTCGTGGGCAGGATCGACCGCGGGGCGCACCATTCCTTCCTGCCAGGCCGGTGGCGTGGGCTCCGGCGTGATCGCGCCCTCGTAGACGCGGCGGTTCTTCAGGCCGTTGATGCCGCTCACCTGGTCGATGATCTTGCCGGTGCGGGCGTCGACATAGACGAACTCCCGGACTTGATTTCCGCCGACCACCGTTACCTCGTAGGCGAGATGATTGACGCCGACGCCGCCGCGCGTGAGGTTCATGCGGTAGACGACGAGCTTCGATTCGCTGGCCGCGAGCTCGACGCCCTTGAGCGCGGCGGGTTGCTGTTGCGCGACCTTTGCGATCGCGGACTGGCTGGCGTCGCCCTGGCCGATGACCGCCTTCGTCGGGACATTGACGTCCGGGACGAACTTGCCGTTGATCGCGGTGAGCCTGCCGTCCGGGCTCACGTGACCTTTCAGCACGGCGCCGAGGACCGGCACGCGGCCGTGGACCTGCTGGTAGCTCACGTGCCGGTAGCCGTACTGGTCCTGCTCGACGCCGAGCAGTTTCAATTGACGCGCGGGATCGTCGATGCCGAGCAGGCCGCCATGCTCGGCGAGGAATGCCGCAACTTTCTCGGTGGGCGGACGACTCGCCGGTACTTCCGGCAGGAGGTCGCCGCCGACGTCGGCGCGGATCGCGCTGATGCTTCCGGTGGCGTAATCGCTGGAGATCGAAATTTCGCCTGTGGTCGCACCCGACAGTACGCTGGCCAGCTTCTCGGCCGAAGCATCCGCGCCGGCGCGCACTTCCGCCATGTCGGCGGGCCGCGACGGTGTCGCGGCCGCCTCGATGGCCTTGTCGACCTGCGTATCTGCATCCCAGTAGATCAAACCGGCTGCCGTCACCATCAGGAAGGCGACTGCCACCGCGATGCCCGCGACGATGTTCAGTGCGCCCTGTGAATGCGATTTGTCGTTCATAACGCCCCCGTGGAAGGCGGCAGGTTGAGTTGCCCGGAGTTTCGGCGCCGCGCGGGATGCGGGCGATAAGGTGGAGGCCTCCCGGCGAGTAGGGGGCGCACCTCATGGATCGGGAGGCCTGCGGGAATGACGATGGGCCTAGATACCGCCCCCAGGGGCGGCCCCACGGGAGAAGCCCATGAACGCTCGTCGTTGCCTCGCCGCTTCGCTGCTCAGCCTGGCGACTGCCGCCCTGCCGATCGCTCCGCTGGCCGCTGATGTGCTCCCGCTCGCCCCACAGCCCGGCCTCGCGCGCCTGCTCGCGGCCTACGACGGCGCTGCGCTGACGCGCGGTATCGCGAGCTTCGACGCAGTGCCGACGGCCGCGCAGGTGACGGCGCTACGCGATCTCGGCCTCGTCACGCAGCCGATGAAGAATGTCCCGCTCGCACTCGTGTACGGGAGCGTGGCCACCATGCAGCTCGCCGTCGCATCCGGCCGCGCGAACGACGTGTATCCCGACGAGCGGCTGGATTTCTTCAACACGGCATCCTCCGGCGCGATCGGCGCGACGGCGCTGCATGCCGCCGGCATCCGGGGCCAGGGCGTCACCGTCGGCATCGTCGACAGCGGCTGCGACGCGAGTCATCCCGACCTCGCCGACCACGTCGTGCACAACGTCAAGCTGGTGAGCGGCGAGTACGTGAATCTCCCGCCCGACAGCTCGAACACGATCGTCGTGCCGGTGGCGATGGGGCCGTACAACAACTCGGACCTCGGCAGCGGGCATGGCACGCACGTCGCGGGGATCGTCGCCGCGGACAGCACGACCGATCCGCTGGGCGGGCGCTTCGGCGTCGCGCCGGACGCTTCGCTCGTCTGCATGGCGGTCGGCGAGGTGCTGTTCACGACTGCCGTCGTCACGGCCTACGACTACCTGCTCGACCAGCCGGATCTCCTCGGCGTCGACGTGGTCAACAATTCCTGGGGCAATTCCTACCGCCAGTTCGATCCGCGCGACCCGGTCGCGGTGGTCACGAAAGCCGTCGCTGATCTCGGCGTCATCGTCGTGTTCGCGGCGGGCAACAGCGGCTACGGCAACGCCGAGATGAGCCTCAATCCGTTCAGCCAGGCGCCCTGGGTGTTTTCGGTTGCGGCCGGTGACCTGCAATACCGGCGCGGCGACTTCAGCTCGAACGGGCTCGTGTTCGACAATTCCCTGGCGGTGCAGCCCGGCGCGGGTGGGCACACGGTCTTCACGGGCGACCGGGTCGGTATCTATCACCCGGACTTCACGGCGCCGGGAGTCAGCATATCCTCGACCTGCACGCCGGTCGGCGCGGCGATTCCCGGCTGCCTGCCGAACGGGAACAGGACAGCATCGGGCACCAGCATGGCCTCGCCGCACATCGCGGGCGCGGCGGCGCTGCTGTTGCAGGTGAATCCGAACCTCACGGCGAACCAGGTCCGCTCCGCGCTCCAGGCGAGTGCGACGCCGGTGTACGGCGCTGACGGCAATCCGCTGCCGTTCTGGCAGGTCGGTTATGGCTACGTGGATCTCGAAGCGGCGGTTGCGCTGGTGACCGGCAGTGGCTGGTCAAACCGGCTTTCCAAGGCGCAGTCCAAGGCCGATGCGCGCGTGCGGAACGCGGACGGTTTTGCCGTCCTGCGCTCGGACTTCTGGACCTACGACGCGCCGCGCGTCGCGCTCGCCGGTAGTGACCAGCGCACGTATGCGACGGCGGTGGCCGGCAACGTGACGCACCTGAAGGTCACGCTGTCGCATCCGTCAGGCGCGGTGCTCGGCGAGAACGGGATGGAGTACACGGTGACCGTGCGCGATGCGGCGGGGCAGTTGCTTGGCGTGACGACCGAGGCGGCGACCGGCGCCGGGACCGCGAGCCTCTTCATCGACCTGAGGGCGTTTCGTGTGCCGCCCGTGGCCTATGACGCCTTCACGTTCGACGTGAGCGGCGAGCTCGCCGTGTCGGACCCGGATACGCTCGACAGCGAATCGCTGCTCGGCCGGATGGTCACGCTGCAAGTCGCCCAGCTCAAACGCAATTGATTCGATGGTGCCGGGTCGTCACTTCGTCATCTACGCCCCACCGTAGATAACGAAAGTGCGACCCGGCACCATAGCGGGCGTGCGGCAGGCAATCGGGCTCTCGTTGGCCGGCGTGCTGGCGTGTTTCGCTGGCGCGACGGCGGTCGCACCTGCCGAGACGCCCGGGCATTTTCGCGTCATCGCCTACGTCGCCGGCTGGTCGCCGCCGCCGGTCATCCACGCGGAAAAGCTGACCCACATCAACTTCGCCTTTGCGCGAATCGACGGCGACGGCAAGGTTGAATTCAAGGACCCGGCGTTTGCGCCGGTCCTGAAGTCGCTGGTGGCGCTGAAGCAGCAGAATCCGCGTCTGAAAGTGCTGATCTCCGTCGGCGGGTGGGAGGCGGATGGCTTCTCCGACGCTGCGCTGACCGATGCCTCGCGAAAAGCCTTTGCACAAAGCGCGATCGACCTGATGCGCCAGCATCGCGCGGACGGCATCGACCTCGACTGGGAATATCCGGGGCAGGGTGTCGCGGGCATCAAGTACCGGCCCGAGGACAAGCAGAACTTCACGCGGCTGCTGAAGGCCATGCGCGAGCAGCTGGATGCCGCGAGCGCCACGGAAGGCCGCCCGCCACGTGACCGCTACCTGCTCACGATTGCCTCGGCGGACCGCGAGTACTTCGATCACACGGAGATGGACCGCCTGCACGCCCATCTCGACTGGATCAATGTCATGGCCTACGACTTCTTTAACAGCCTGACGCCGACGACCGGTCATCACGCGGGCCTGTACGCCTCGGAACATGCCGCGCCGACCGACCGGAATGCCGACGCGTCGATCAGGCAGCACCTGGCCGCGGGTATCCCGCGCGAGAAGCTCGTGCTCGGCGTCGCGTTCTATGGCCGCGGGTTCGCGGGCGTCGATGCGCGGCACGATGGCTTGCACCAGTCGTACCAGCGGTACCAGGGCGATCACAGCTACCGCGAGCTGGTGGAGAAACTGATCGACGAGCAGGGATTTGTCCGCCGCTGGGACGATCGCGCCAAGGCGCCCTTCCTGTGGAATGCCGAGGCGAACACTTTCATCACTTACGACGACCCGGAGTCGATCCGCGCGAAGTCTCGGTACGCGCGCGACCGGCGCCTCGGCGGCATTATGTTCTGGGAGTTGAGCCAGGACCGGGACGACGAGCTGCTCGATGCGATCGTGACCTCGTTGGAATGAAGGGGACGTTCACCTTCGATTCGATCGAAGGTGAACGTCCCCTTCATTCCCCAAAACACCTGTTTGCGCGTAGTGTCAACCGCATGACAGTCCCGCAAGATCTGGCCCGCCATCATCTGCACCGACGGATGTTCAATCCCATTCAGTGCAGGAGAGATTCATGAGCATGAAGAGCAAGTTCGAGTCGTTCCGCGCGGCCTTCGCCGAGTTCTTTACCGCGGTATTGTTTACGGCGGTGGTCGTCGTGGTCGTGGGCGGTACGACCGCCATGCTGCTCGACCGGCCCGCCATCTACGCGTGAGCAGGCGGTGCCGGGTCGTCAATTCGTCATCTACGGCTGACCGCAGATGACGAATTGACGACCCGGCACCGCGTGCCCCAGGCGGCGGCCGCTTCGGGGGGATTGCGCCGCCGCCAATGATTTCAATGGACTGGCAAGTCAGCAATCGCTGACAGCCTGAAGGTCGCGAGGACGGCTAGCGCTGCCACGACCGCGAGCAAATATAGGCTGGTCAGGTTGCGGCCTGATGAACATAAGATGACGGGGCGGTGTCGTAGCGGAGAACGCCCGTGCTGGAGATGCTCATGGCACTTTCGTTGGCTTCACCGGTCTTCACGCATAACGCCGCGATTCCCAAGAATTACACCTGCCAGGGCAAGGACATTTCACCCGCGCTCAGGTGGAGCGGGCTGCCGGACGGCGCGAAGAGCCTCGCACTCGTCATCGACGACCCGGATGCGCCGGATCCCGAGTCGCCAAAGCGCGTCTGGGTGCACTGGGTGCTGTACAACATCCCCGCGAGCGCGAATGGCCTGCCGGAGGCCGTGACCGCGACCACCTTGCCGCCGGGAACGCGCGAAGGCACGAACGACTGGGGGCGTGTCGGCTATGGCGGGCCCTGTCCACCCATCGGCCGGCATCGGTATTTCCACAAGCTCTATGCGCTCGACACGGTGTTGCCGGATCTCAAGCAGCCGACGAAAGCGGCGCTCGAAAAAGCCATGGAAGGCCACGTGCTGGAGAAGGTCGAGCTGGTCGGCACGTACCAGAAAACCTGATGGCGGTGCCGGGTCGTCAATTCGTCATCTGCGGCGCACCGCAGATGACGAATTGACGACCCGGCACCACTGCTTACTTCGTGAGCAGCGCCGTCTCCACGAACCCGCGCCGGCAGGCGTTGCAGGGCGATACGAACGTATAGGGCGCGCCGCGCGCCGTGCCGATCACGATGACCGTGGTGCCGGCGGGGTATTCGTCGAGTATCTGGCCATTCTTGCCGGGCGCGTCGATCACCGCCGTATCCTGCGTCAGCATCATGAGGCCGCCCGGTGCGACGTCGACCGGGTGGCCCTTGAATGCGATCCAGGTGCGCTCATAGGAGCTGCCGTTCCACTCGTAATGTGTCAGCTCGCTGCACGGCAGGAGGCCGGTGCAGCCGCCGCGAAGTGGCGCGTGCTTGCCTTCCTCGGCCGGCAGCACCTCAATGCCGGGCGCATCGTCGGGATTGATGTCGCCCAGCTCCACCCAGGTGTCTTCGCGCTTCTTGTAGAGCAGGAACGGGCAGCCGCCGCTGCCGCAGGCGAGCGCGGCGGGTGCGCCCTCGCAGTCGAAATTCGCGACGAGGTCGACCAGCACCTCGCCGCTTGCGTCGCCATCCACATCCAGCGACCAGGCTTGCGAGGGCTGGCGCGCCTTGAGCGTGCCGCCGCTCGCGGCGCACTGGCTGGTCATGTAGTCGAGCGAGAGCAGGGCGAAAGACGGGCAGCGCGTCGACTGCGCCGTTTCGTCGGCGATGTCCTCCGCGAGGCAGGAAGCGAAATCGAGGCGCTTGGTCAGGACGGCCGGCGCGCCCACCGGAGCTTCGGTGGCCGCGGCGGTCTCGTCTTGCTCGGCGCGTGCGGATTTCTTCTTGGCGTCGCCGCAAGCGGAGAGGACGGCGCAGGCCGATAGAACAGCGACAAGGAACCGCATATCCGCCTCCGCACCGGCTGACAGATGCCAGCGCCGAGCGGGAGCGTACCTAGCCCGGGCACAAAACGCCAAGTGTCGAATGGAGTCGCCGGGCGGTCAGGCGGCGTCGGATCTCGGCAACTGGGTCTCGAGCGCAAGGTCGACGCACTCGGCGTTCTCCAGCCGCCTCGCGACATCGGCCCAGTTCACCATCTCCCAGAAATTGACGATCCACTTCTCTTTCTTGTTCTTGTACTGCAGGTAGTACGCGTGCTCCCACATGTCCATCACGAGGAGCGGCACGCTGCCGGTGGCGACCCGGTCCTGGTGATCGTGGATTTGCTCGACGAGGAGCATGCCCAGGGTCGTTTCCCAGCTCAGCGCGACCCAGCCCGAACCCTGCAGCGCGGCGCCCGCGGCCCCGAACTGCCGCCGAAACGCATCGGTGCTGCCGAAGGCGGCCCTGATGCGGAATTCGAGCTGGCCCGAAGGTGGCGCGCCCTCGTTCGGCTCGAGGTTGCGCCAGAAGATGGTATGGAGGAGATGACCCGAGTAGTTGAACGCAAGGTCCCGCTCGAGCTGGTTGATGTAGGCATAGTCGCCCTTCCCGCGCATCTCGGCGAGCCCCTCGAGCGCACGGTTCAAACCGTCCACGTATGCTTGGTGGTGGCTTCCGTAGTGCAACTCGAGGAGCTCTGCGGAATAGGCGGGCGCGAGCGCGTCGTACGCGTACCCGAGCGGCGGCAGCTTGAACTTGGACAGGTGATTGCTCATCGCTTCAACCCCCGCAAGAGGGGACAGTTACTTTCGAAGGGGACGTTCACCTTCCATGGAGGTGGCGCCTTCTTTTGAAGGTGAACGTCCCCTTCGAAAGTAACTGTCCCCTTTGAGGGTCAGTTCGTCTTGCGCTCGCCCGACATGTCGCTCGGCTTCGTGCCCGGCTTGGCGCCGGCGCCGAATGAGGTGTCGTGCGTGCCTGTGTCCAGCGAGCCCGAGAAGCGCTCGATCTGGCGCTCGGCCTCGTCCTTCGAGATTCCGTAGACTTCCTGGATCCGGCCGGCGAGTTCCTCGCGACGGCCGTCGATCACGTCCAGGTCGTCATCCGAGAGCTTGCCCCACTGCTGGTGGACCTTGCCCTTGAACTGCTTCCAATTCCCTTCGATGCGATCCCAATTCATCTGCTCTCTCCTTGAGGCTGGGGACACCGCGGACCATCCGCGGTCTACTCAAGGAGGATGTGCGATCGGGAATTCGTCCTCTGTAGGACTATTGCTGATTGCCTCGTAAGTCCTGAAGCCCCGCTTCGGCTTCGGCGAATGTGACATTCGCCTCTTGCTCGCATTGCGCGCGCATCCGCTCCGGCTGCGCCGCGCAGTTCTCCAGCGCCTGGTTGCGATCAGACGCCGCGGCGGCGATCGCGACCTCGTAACTGGCGGGCGCCGCAGGATCCGAGACCTCATCCGGCGAAATGATCGCGGGCGCAATGCCATCCGAGTCTTTCGCCCCGGGTTCCACGCTGACCGTGTCGCTCGCCTGCTGGGTACAGGCGCCCAGGAAGAGCCATGTGGCGAGCCATGCGTGTCTGGTGTTCATGTCAGGTTCCTGTGTCGCGTATTCGTTCGAGCGGTAGCGTGAAGCCGCATTCGGTGCCGACGCCGTGCCCGAGCGAGCGGATCACAAGACTGCCGTTGAGCGACTCGATGCGATGTCGGATGCCGAGAATTCCATGCGACTGCGGCGTCTCGATCCGTGCTTCGTCGATTCCGACACCGTCGTCCCGCACGACGACGGACAATTCCCGCTCGTTCGACGTGACCGTGAGCAGGACCGATTTCGCCTTCGCGTGCTTCGTGATGTTCATCAGGCATTCCTGCACCGCGCGGAAGACGGCGATGCGGGCATCCGGGGAAAGCTCCGGCATTTTTTCCGGGTAACGCTCCTCGCAGGCGATGCCGGCGCGGCGCAGGCTTTCGTCCACCAGCCAGCGCAGCGCAGCGACCAGGCCGACGTTGTCCAGGAGCGTGGGGCGCAGGCTCTCGATGACCCGGCGCTTGAGCGCCAACCCCTCGTCCAAGCACCTGAGAACCCGCTCCCAGCGGAGCTTGCTCGCTTCGCTGCCGTCGTCGACCCGCTTGCGCAACCACGAAATGTCGATTTTCGTCGCGACCAGGAGGCCGCCGAGCTCGTCGTGCAGCTCGCGGGCGAGAGCCGCCTTCTCGCGCTCGGCCACCTTCTGGAGGCTGCTCGAGAGGTGGAAGAGCATGGACGTGCGCTGCCGGACGGTGCGGTCGAGCTCGACGTTGCGCTCGCCGAGATGCTGCGCCTCATCGGCGCGCCGGCGCATGTCGCGGCCGAGCAGCACGCCGATCGTGACCACCAGCACGAGGGAGAGGAAGCTCGCGGCCCCGAGCAGCACGCGGGCCGTCAGCAATTCCTTCTTCGAGCTCGCTCGGGCCACAGCCAGGCGCTCGCCTTCCCGGTCGTAAAGATGCCGTATCTGATGCCTTAAGTCGCTCATCGCGCGATGGCCGATGTCCGTGTCGATGAGCTGGAGCGCGGAGTCGCGGCCGATTTCCCCGTACAGTCGCAGCGAGGTCTGCATCTCGCCGATCTTCTTGCCGGCGGCCGCCCGCATTGCCTCGGCCTTCTTTGCATCGGCCTCGAAGCCGGACTTGCGAAGGTCTTCGACGATGCGATCGATCATCGGATCGAGCGCCCGCACGGCGGGATCGAAGACGCGCAGGTACCGTTTGTCCTCGGTCAGCAGGAACCCGCGTTGCGCGGACTCGGCGTCGAGCACGAGGCGCAGGTAGCGCGAGAGCAGCATCTGGCGCTCTTCGGCCGCGGAAATCGCCTGGCCGGCGTCGTGCAATCGCTTGTAGCCCGATTCCGAGACCATGAAGAGCGTCGCGATGAACGCGACGCCGAGCAGGATCGGCGCATAGGTCAGGCGGCTGTCAAGCGTGGTTGCCATGTCCGCTCAATCTATAGTCTTGTGCGTGGTATGTGCCATTGGTCATAAGGCCTGTGTCGGAGCCGTCCTACGCCCGGCGTAGGCATCACCGACTCGCCTTTACGACGCCCGACGTGCGAATTAGGGGTTAACTTTCAGTAGGATGTGAGACTCCCATGATGACCGCCAGGGTACTGATCGCAGACGACCACGCCGTCGTTAGAGCCGGCCTCCGACAACTCCTGGGGGAGGATTCTTCCGTCGGAGAAATCGGGGAGGCGGCCACCGGCCAGCAGACGCTCGAGCGGCTGAGGGAAAGCCCGTGGGAGCTCCTCATCCTCGACATCGGCATGCCGGACCGCAGCGGCATGGACATCCTCCGGCACGTGCGCTCGGGCTATCCCGACACGCGGGTGCTGATCCTCTCCGGCTTCCCGGAGCGGCAATACGCAATCAACATGCTGCGTGCCGGCGCGCACGGCTTCCTCGGAAAGGAGAGCGCGCCCGACGACCTGATCAAGGCGGTGCACGTGATCCTGGCGGGGCGGCGTTACCTCAGCCCCACGATGTCGGAACTGCTCATCTCCGAGATCGACAACGGCGGCGCCGACCGGCCGATTCACCAACAGCTTTCGAAGCGCGAGTTCCAGATCTTCTGCAAGCTCGCGAGCGGCAGCTCGGTCTCTGAAATTGCGAAGGAGCTTTGCCTCTCCGTCAAGACCGTCAGCACGTATCGCAGCCGGGTGCTCGATAAGATGCACTTCAAGACCAATGCCGACATCACGTCCTATGCATTGCGCAACGGACTCATCCAGTAGCCGTGTCGTGACACTGCGCGTATTACTGGTGGAAGATTCACGCGTGCTGGCGGAGCGGCTCCGCGAATCGCTCGACATGCTCGAGGGCGTTGAAGTCGTGGGCACGGTCATGGACGAGAGCGCCGCGGTCAACGCTGCGCGCGAGCACCAGGTCGACGTGATCGTCCTCGACCTGCAGCTCAAGGAAGGCACGGGATTCGGCGTCGTGCAGCGCCTGGGCAAGACCCGGCCGAAGATCATCGTGTTCACGAACTACATGCTGCCGGAATACCAGCGTCTCGCCGATTCGCTCGGCATCGAGTATTTCCTCAACAAGTCCCGCGACTACGAACGACTGCCGCAGCTCATCCAGGAGCTCGGCGAGAGCCAGCGGACGCACTAGATTTGATTCGAAGGGGACGTTCACCTTTATTTTTGAAGGGGACGTTCACCTTTGCTGACGGGAAGCCCATTGGGTCTCGCCTCAGCAAAGGTGAACGTCCCCTTCAAAAATAAAGGTGAACGTCCCCTTTGAAGCAAAAAAGTGGGCCCGCGCCTTCCGGCACGGGCCCTGTGCGTAGTACGTCAGTGAACTGAATCGAGTGTACGAGGGGGGTCAGTACGACTTGACGCTCAGCTCGTTCTTGACGGACTTCACACCGGTGACGGACTTGGCGACACTCGTCGCGGCGGCCTTCGCAGCCGCGGTGTCGACGAAGCCCGAAAGCTGCACCACGCCCAGCTTGGTCTCGACGTTGATCTGGTGAGCCTTCGTTTCCGGGCTCTCGATCAGCGCGGCCTTCACTTTGGCGGTCAGGATGGAGTCGTCGATCACTTCGCCGGTCGACGAATTTTCCGTCTTCACGGCGATGTCGTTCTGGACGGTCTTCACTCCGTCAACATTGCGGGCAACATCACCCGCCTTCGACTTCTCCTGCTGCGAGTCCACGAAGCCCGAAAGCTTCACGGTCCCGCGGTTCACGTCGACGTTGATCTCGCCCGCTTCGGTCACGGGATTCGCGACCAGCGCGGACTTCACGCTCGTGAGCAGTGCCGCATCGTCAACCTGTTCACCTGGCGCTCTTTGAGTCCGGGTCGACGAGCAGGCCGCCACGGAGAGCAGCGTCGCACTCGCGATCAGGGCTACAAGTGTCTTATTCATGTGTTTAAACCTCTTTCAGCTTCAGCTGTTTCAGGATGGGCCCGGCAAGTCAGCCGCTGACTTGGCGGCTTCGTACGTCGCGTCGGCCTCATCCTTGCAGGCCTTCTGCTGGTCGCCCGGCAACGCCTCGCACTGCTCGATGGCGATCTTGTGCTCGCCCTCGGCCTTCGCGAGCGCCGTCTCTTCCTGGCCTTCCATAGTGCCTTGGTTCATGTCGGCCTGAGCCTCGGCCACGTCCTGGGTAGCCTCGGACTGCGCCTCGGCCACGTCAGCTTGCGTCTCCGCAGGGTCTTCGGCCTTGTTACAGGCGCCGAGTGATGCGGCGAACGCGCCCGCAATCAGCATCGTCAATAAACGGTTCATGTTCGATCTCCTGGGTCTCGTGAAAATCGGCCCATTCGAGTCTGCTGTGACCCATTTCCACTGGGAGTCGGTGCCGGTCGCGGCCGGGTGTCGGAGGGACGCCTACGTCGTCCGACAACGACGTGCCGGCCGCTACGCTAGCCGGTCAGAAGCGGAGTGCGCCGGTGAGCCAGAGCGCCTCCGAGTCGTCGGCGGTGTCGAAGTCGAACTGCTCGTACTCGAGGCGGATATTCACGCGCTCGAATATGTTCAAGCCGACGCCCGCGGTCCACGTGAAGGTGCTGTCGCTGTCCGAGTCGCTCGCGGTGCCGAGCGGCGAGGAAATCCGCGCATCAATCTCGTACCAGTAGTAACCGGCCTTGGCGAAAGCCTCGAACCAGCCGATCGGGATCGTGCCGACCACGTACGGCGCAAAGCCGTCCGTCTCGATCGTCAGGGTGGTATCCGGGAGGATCTCGTCGTCCGGGCTGCCGAGGTTCACATAGGCCAGCTCGAGCGCGAGGAACTTGTTTGCGCGCCAGCCGGCGAATGCCTTCCAGGCCGTGTCGTCGCTGTCGTAACGCTCGATTTCCGTGGTGACGTCATCGACGTCGTCGATCTGGACGTCGAAGGTGCCGACGCCGCCGCCGGCGTAGAAGCCCGCGTCTTCGTCGGCCTGTGCGCCCGCTGCAGCCGCAAGGCCGGCCAGCAGAAGGGCGGCAGTGATGCCGTGCTTCATCATTGGAATCTCCAGTCCGTGGTGTTCCGCGCAGAGTGTTGCCTGCGCGCAAATCACGCAGAGTCGGTGGGGGACCCCGCGTCAGGTCGGACGGAGCCTTGCCAGACTGTCAGGGCGCCCGGCGCAGCAATCCCATGATCAGTGCCACGCCGGCGACCACCAGGAACACGAAGAACAGGATCTTCGCGATCTCGGCAGCGCCTGCCGCAATGCCGGTAAAGCCGAGCAGCGCTGCGATCAGGGCGACGATAAAGAAGATGAGTGCGTATCTGAGCATTTGGCTGACGCTAGAACGGCGTCGTCATCCGGAGACATCGGTGCGCGTGACGGTAATGCGTAGGACGGAGCCGACAACGGACGCGCTATCGTCAAGTCACCAGCGCAAGGACAGGCAGCTGAGGCCCCCGTCGAGCTTGCGGAATTCAGACATCTCGAGCGCGATCACGCTGAAGCCGAGCGCTTCGATCGCGGCGCGGGTCCCCGGATAGCCGTCGGCCACGAGTACCTGGTCGTTCACGCGCAGTGCATTTGCGGCGTAGCGCTCGCCGGCCGGCACGTCGATGATCTCGTACGACGAGAGCGCGGGCCCGCGCGGAATGTCCCCGGTCGCGAGCATCCGGCCCTCGCCGAGGTAGGCGATGCCGGTCTTGAGGTGGAGGAGCCCGCGCGCACTTCGGATGTCGAGGATGTTGGAGCGATAGCCGAGGTCCTCGAGCAGGTGCGCGAGTTCAACGGCGCCTTCTTCATTCGTGCGCGCGGACAGCCCGACCAGGAAATGCCCGTCCGCTTCGCAGACGTCGCCGGCGTCGACCGTGCCGGGCGCGCTGATGCTCGGAATGTCGTGGAAAAGCCCTTTGAGCGCCGCCTCGATGACATCGACTTCCCCGCGCCGCGAGGGCGCGCCGGGACGGGTGACGATCGCGCCGCGCTCGGTGACGAGCGCCGTGTCTTCGACGAAGCAGCCGTCGGGATGCGCGAGATCCGCGGGCAGGATCGTGAGCGAGAGGCCGCAGTCCGAAAGCGCTTCGCAGTACGCTCGATGCTGTTCGAGTGCGAGCTCGGGATCCGGCGCGCCTTCGCCCGCCTGAGTCAGGCCCGCGGCAAAATTGGCGCCGGGCAGTCGCAGCAGGGCATGGGTGAACATGGGTGCCGATAATGGTGCCGGGTCGTCACTTCGTCATCTAGACCCAGCTAAATTACGAAGTGACGACCCGGCACCAGCTATTGCGGTGCAAAAAAGATGCATCCAAATTCTGCCGGGACGCGTAGTATTTCCGCCAGCGGCTCGGTCTCCTGACTGACCGTTGGGGATGTCTCAACGAGTCGACTCATCACTAGTGAGGGGAATGACAATGGCTATGAATCGTCGTGATTTTGGAAAGGTGATGCTGGGTGTTGCGGGCGGCCTCGTCGCCGGTGCGCAAATCGCGAATGTCGCGATTGCCGGCGAAGAGGGCGGCGGCGACAACCACGTCTGTAAAGGCCATAACGCGTGTAAAGGCAAGGGCGGCTGCAAGGCCGGGGACGGCGGCTGCGCCGGCAAGAACTCGTGCAAGGGCAAGGGCGGTTGCGCCACCAAGGCCAAGCATGAGTGCGCGGGCAAGAACGCGTGCAAGGGCCAGGGCGGTTGCAAGGGCGGCGACGGCGGCTGCGCCGGCAAGAACTCTTGCAAGGGCAAGGGCGGATGCAGCGTTCCGGTCGACCCGAAGCACATGGGCGGCTGATCGACGGATGGGAATGCCCGGGCCATGGGGCCCGGGCAGCTCCCGTTCTTGTTGATGTCTGCCAACATTCGTCAATCGCAGCCGCCCCCGAACCGGTGGGGGCTGCCGGACCTCGGTCTCGGCGTCGGCCTTCGCACGCTGCATTTCCGGCACATCACCGAGAAATGGCCGGCGATGGACTGGTTCGAGATCGTCTCCGAGAACTTCATCGATACCGAGGGAAGGCCGCTTTATTTCCTCGACCAGATCGCAGAGCGCTACCCCATCGTGATGCATGGCGTATCGCTCTCGGTCGGCAGCACCGATCCGGTCGACTTCGGCTTTCTCGACAAGCTGAAGGCGCTTTCAAAGCGCGTGCGGGCGAAATGGCTCGGCGACCATATCTGCTGGACCGGTGTCGCGGGCCTGAATGGCCATGACCTCTATCCCGTGCCGTACACTGAAGAAGGGCTCCGGCACATGATCTCGCGCGTGCGGATCATCCAGGACTACCTGGAGCAGCCGCTCGTGCTCGAGAATCCCTCGACCTATCTCACCTTCGCGGCGTCCTCGATGCCGGAAGAGGAATTTATCGCGCGGCTCGCCGTCGAGGCGGACTGCGCGCTGTTGCTGGACGTGAACAATGTTTATGTGACCTGCCGGAACCACGACCTCGACCCGGTCGCGTATCTCGACGCGATTCCCTATGAGCACGTGGTGCAGATCCATCTGGCCGGCCATACCGACAACGGCACGCACTGCATCGACACCCACGACGGCCGCGTGATCGACCAGGTCTGGCAGCTCTACGCCCGGGTGCACGATCGCGCCGGCGGCCGGGCGACGCTCCTCGAGTGGGATGCCAACATCCCAAAGTTTTCCGTTCTACAACAAGAGGTTAGGAAGGCCGCCCGGTTCCGGAACGGGACCCGGCGGGTCGCCGCATGAGCGCGGACCTGCGAACCCTCGAGCGCTGGATGCAGGCGGTCATCATGCATCCCGAAGGCGCGGTGGCGGGCATCGGCTCCGCGCCGGCGCGCAAGCTGGTCGCGGCGGCCGCGCGAGACCCGCAGTCGGTCGTATTGCCGTCGAAGCAGTTGAGCTCCGTCGAGCGTCTCGAGATCTACGCGTACATGTATTACGCGCGGCTGATCGAGATCCTCGAGGAGGAATATCCGACGACGCGCCAGCTTCTCGGCCCGCATGAGTTCGCGGTCATCTGCCGCAAATTCATTGCGCGCAATCCCTCACGCTCGCGGGTGCTGAACCGGCTGAGCGAGAAGTTTCCGGATTTCCTGGCGCGGACGCTCCCGAAGAGTCACAAGAGCGAGCTTGCGGTCGACGTCGCGCGCATCGAGCGGGCGATGGAGGACGTTTTCGATGCGCCGAAGGCCGAGCCGATGAGCGCCGCCCAGTTCGCGGCGATCGGCGCCGACCAGTGGGAGCGGGTGCGGCTCACGGTCAATCCCGCGCTGCGGATGTTGAAGCTGCTATTTCCCGCGAACGACTACATGCAGGCCGTGCGCGCCGGTCGCAAGCCGCGCATTCCGCGGCCACGCCCGACGTTTGTCATCGTGTTCCGGCGCGGCTTCCAGGTATTGCGCCGCGACCAGGAGGCTGAGCAGTTCAGGCTGCTCGAGGCGCTCGCCGCGGGCCGCGTGCTCGCAGCCGCCGTGCGCGCTGCTATCCGCGGCCATTCGCGCAGCGCCGACCGACTCGCGGCGATGCTTGGCGGCTGGTTCCGCGAGTGGGCGGCGGCCGGAATCTTTGTCTCCACGGCAGATTGAAGGGGAGATTGAAGGGATTGAAGGGGACGTTCACCTTCATCCGAGCATGAAGGTGAACGTCCCCTTCAATAAGGTGAACGTCCCCTTTAATCTGCCCAATATGAAGGGGTGCGTCCCCTCCAATGAGCCCTGTTACGATCCAACAACGAAGTAAACAACAAGGGGATGCCTATGAACATCCGCAGCCTGGCCAAGGGCCTCGAGTATTGCGGCGAAGCGGCCGGTAAACGGCAGACCTATTACGTCTTTGAGAGCGGCGCCGGCTACGTCGTGATGTCGGCGTCGCGCACCAAGCGCGCGAGCGGCTACTTCAATCTCGTCCGGCGTGAAGCCGTGAAACGGATCCGCAAGAGTTATGCAGGAAAACAGGACGTGACGGCGAAACAGCTCGCGACACGGTCACGCGGCGCGGGCGTCCGCGACGCGCTTCAGGCGCTCAACATCCTCTACGTCCTCGTGGCGACCGGTGCCGCCAAGCGCGACGACCGCTATCAGGACACGCGCCTGCACTTCAATATCCACCCGCGCTAAGCCCGCAGCGTCACGGAGAGCATGAACGCCTTCGAGTTCCTGCTGGCGCTCTATTCGATCGTCGCCGGCCTCGGCATGTCATTGCTCGTGCGCAGCGTCGGCCAGTTGATCGAGGCGCGCAGTCGCGTGCGCCTCTACTGGGTGCACAGCTGCCTGGTCGCGGTGGCGTTCGTCGCGCAGGTCGTCTCCTGGTTCTCGCTCTGGCAATTCGCGGATCATTTGCCCTGGACGGTCGCGGACACGCTGCTCCTGCTCAGCATTCCGCTCCTTCTACATCTGGTCGGTCATCTCGTGGTGCCGGAACTGGACGACGGGCTCGCTCATGACATGCGCGAGTACTAATACCGCCATGCCCGCTGGACCCACGGCCTGCTCCTTGCCGTGGTCGTTATTTCCCTGTTGGGGGAGTCCTTCATTCTGGGGTACTTCGAGCCGACGCAGCCCCGGCTGCTGCGAATTGGGTTCGGGCTCGTGCTGCTCCCGGGAGTCCTGACGACAAATTCCGTCGTCCATTCGGTCCAGGCGGTGGCCCTCGTCGTGCTGATAGCGCTCGGCGTGTCGCTGATTTCCCTGCCGATCGGCTGATCGGGGCCCCATGAAAAAGGCCCGCCTTTCGGCGGGCCTTGTGATTGCCGCGTCCTGCGGACCTCGTTCAGGGCTTGTAACGCCTCCAGATGTTGCGCGAGATGATCATGAGCGCCGCGCCGGCCGCGAAGGTGCCCAATGCGCTGAAGATGGCCGTCAGGTACCGGCCGACTTCCGGGACGTTCATCAGCACCCCGGAAAGCGAGGTCAGCACGACTGCCGAGACCAGCACCCGGACGTGATCCTCTGCCGCGATGGCAAAGCCACCCGCCAGGCCGAGCAGCACGAGGAGCAGCCCCGCGTACGGGATCTCCACGAAGGCGCCGACGACGGCTATGGCGAGGCCTACCCAACCAATGATCTTGTATGGATTCACTAGTCATCCCCCCTGAGCTTGTTATGGACGCGGCCCTGTCAGCCGGGAACCGCTGGCGCATCCTACGCGGGGCGCGGGACTTCGGCAAAAGTGAAACCCGGTCGCTTGATATAACTTATTGAAAAATATGGGCTCCCAGTAACGATCGAACGGGCCGGGACAGCACCGGTCGGAATGCACGAGCCGTTGGGGGTGGAATGCGACTGCCGTCGAGTTGGAATCGCTCCCGCGCGACGGCGCTCGTCATTACCCTGCTCCTGCACCTGGCGGCGGCCTTCTGGTTGCTGGCGCTGCGGTTCGAGTCCGAAGACCTCATCGAAGACTTCGAGCACATCTGGCTTCCGGCGCCGGCGTTGCCGCCGGAGGCACCTCAAGCACCCCCCATCGAGTCGGATGCGCCTCCCCCTCGAATTTCTCCGATTACTGCAGAGCCCCTGCCGATGCCTTTCCCGGAAGTTGGCCAGCTCATTCCACCCGACTGGAGCGCCACTGCGCGGGAAGTCGCGAAGGGCTTTGGGACCGGGCCTTCGTACCAGCCATTCGGAGAGGTTCCAAAAGGGCCGCCGGAGCGACCGCAAGAGCAGTACCCGCCCTCAATCTGGGAGAAACCGCTGCCGCGCGTCGGCAAGACGGTCGTCACGCCGGATGGCGAGACGATTCTCTGGGTCTCGGACAACTGCTGGGTCTCGCTCAGCTCGAGAAGCCTGACGATGAAAGAGATCCACGATGCACGGCAGGGTGTCCGCATGTGCCAGATCGGGGCGGGCAAGAAGAAGGTGCGCGACGACCTGTTCGACTCGATCAAGCGCCCGCCGCCACCGCAAGAACCGGGTTGCGGGCCGGACGGCGTGGGCCAATCCTGTGCACGATGAACTACCAGCTACGCGGACTCGAACCCGCCTTGTTCGAGGACGTGTTCGGCCTCACGGAAGCGGCGCTCGCCGAGCGCGACATGCGCTGGATGCGCGTCGACAAGCCGGTCGGCTTTCCCTGCCGCATCAGCCTCGAAGACGCGCCGGTCGGCGAGGACGTGCTGCTCCTGCCGTTCACGCACCAGGACAGCCGCTCACCGTATCGCGCCTCGGGTCCGATCTTCGTGCGCCGCGGCCTTCAGAAAGCCGCGCGGATCGTGAATGAGCTGCCCCCGTACCTGATGCTCCGCCCGCTTTCGGTGCGCGCCTATGACGCCGCGGACGAGATGGTCGACGCGGAGGTCGTGGATGGTGCCGCTGCCGCGCCGCTCATCGAGCGCTACCTCGCGCGCAAGGACGTGAGCTACCTGCATATCCACTTCGCGCGTCGCGGCTGCTTCGCCTGCCGGGTCGACCGGGTTTAGGTGCCGGGTCGTCACTTCGTCATCTGGACGTCCAGATGACGAAGTGACGACCCGGCACCAACTAGAATGCGGGCATGTCCGCTCGCATCAGCCGCCGCGGATTTCTGGCGGGATCGGCAACGCTCGTCGCGCTCATGGCCGCGATGCATTCGCGCCGGGGAGCGGCCGCGGCGCGCGTAGCTCGCAGCGTCGAGGGTGCTTACGGTCCCTTACGCGAGGCACTCGATCTCGAAACCGGCCTGCCGCTGATCCTTCTGCCCGAGGGATTCCGCTACCGGACGTTTTCCTGGTCTGGCGATGCGATGACGAACGGCGAGCCGACGCCGGATCTTCACGACGGGATGGGCGTGATCGCGGCTCATGGGCGCGGCGATGATCTCGAGGTCACCCTCGTGCGCAATCATGAGCGTGCGATTTCGCATCCGATCCTCGCTAAGGCTCGCTATGACCGTTCATCGCCCACGGGGCAGGGATTCGCGCCGGCGGGCGGCACGACGACGCTGCGATTTCGCGGACGGCAGTGGGTGGGCTCGGAGCCCTCGCTCGGCGGCACGATCTACAACTGCGCCGGCGGCGCGACGCCCTGGGGCACCTGGCTCAGCTGCGAGGAGACCGTCATCGACCTCACGTCGAGGGGCGGGCGCCGGCACGGCTATGTGTTCGAAGTGCGCGCGGACTCCGCCGCAACGACCGGCAAGCCGATCGTCGGTATGGGCCGCATGCTGCACGAGGCCGTCGCCGTCGATCCGAAGACGAACATTGCCTATCTCACGGAAGACAATCCGCGTCATTCGGGCTTCTACCGATACATCCCGAAAGACACGAGCGGCACGCCCGGGAGCTACGAGGCAGACGGGCGGCTGCAGGCGGCGCGCGTGATCGGCCGGCGAAACGCGGACCTGCGCGCACCGGCGGTCGGCGATACGTATCGCATCGACTGGGTCGACATCGCGAAACCCGACGCCGCGTCGGGCCCGGTGCCGGCGGCGGCGGCACCGTCGACCGCCAGCGGTCCATTTCGCCAGGGGTGGGCTGCGGGTACGTTGTGGTTGAGCCGCGGCGAGGGCATCTGCCACCACGGCGACAAGTTCTATTTCGTCGACACCGAGGCGGGCGTGGATGCCGCGGGCCGGCCGGGATACGGCGACGGCGCGGTCTGGGAGCTCGATCCCATAGCGAACACGCTCAGCGCGCTTTTCGTCGCGGGCAGCCAGCAGGTCGGCGACAACATCGACAACATCACGTTGAGCCCGCGCGGCGGGATCCTGCTCTGCGAGGACGGCGATCCGGTGACGGATTCGTACGGTCCCGGCACGCGCCTCATCGGAATCACGGCAGAGGGCGATTCTTTCCCCTTCGCCAAGAACAACATCACGCTCGCGCTCGATGAGATCGTAGCCGCTGGCAAGAACGTCTTGCCGAACGACTACAGGGCACAGGAATGGGCAGGCGCGTGTTTCGATCCGGATGGCGAAGTGCTCTTCGTCAACATCCAGATTCCAGGCATTACGTTTGCGATCTGGGGGCCGTGGGAGCGCGGGAATCTTTGACACCAAAGAAAGCGGCGGGCCAGGGGCCCGCCGCGGGTCAAAGCCGATGCAAGAAGCCTAGAACGAGTAGTTCACACCGAGGTACCAGGTCCGGCCGATCGGATTGTAAATGCTCGCATCGGTATCCGTTCCGGTCGTATTGCCCGGCACGCCACTCAGGATGACCGGCGCATCCTCGTCAAGCACGTTATTGGCGCCGAGGTAGATCCTCGCGCCGCCCAGCATCGAGTTCTGCATCCCGCCATTGCCGAAGTTATAGGCAATCTGCAGATCGTGCACGTCGTAGGACCCGACGTCGAAATTGAACAGCGGGTCGCTGCTGAGCGGCTTCGAGTCGCCGATGTGGTTCCATTCCCAGGTGATGTCCCAGCCGCCGACGCCATAGAGGAGCGCCATCTGCCCCTTGTTCCTCGCAAAGCCGGTGTCGCCGACGAACTCCACTTCGTCTCCGAACTTCGCTTCCGTGAAGTCCATGAGATACGTGTAGTTCATCCGAAGGCCCAACTGCCCGGGAATGGATGCGGACCAGTCCGACAACTCCCAATTCCAGAGCATCGAGACGTCGACGCCTTCCGTTTCCAGCGTTCCCTCGTTGACAAAGGCCGAATTGACCTCGGTCAGTTCCCCGAGCTGGAACGCCGCCCCGACCTCGTCCCGGGTCAGGAACCCGCAGAATTGATTGGGGAAGTCCGCCGGCGCCACGTTGAAGCAGGAATTGAGGGCTATCTGGCGATCGACGGTGTCGATCAACTGGTTGATCTCGATGGCGAAGTAGTCGACCGACAGCGTCAAGTCTCCGGCCGCGCCGAGGTTCTGGTTGAACACCGTTCCGAACGACCAGCTGTCCGACTCCTCGACATCGAGGTCCGGGTTGCCCTGGCCCGTGAAGCCGCCCGTGCCCTGGATCTCCGGCTGTGTCAGCGAAAAGATCCCCTGATCGGCGATGCGGGCCGCGATCGACGGAATCGACCGGCAGTTCTCGGCAATGTTGCCCCCGGTCGTGGCGGTCACGCCATTGCAGGGATCGGCCACCGGCGCGAAGTTCTCGCCGCCGGGCGCGAACAGCTCGCCGATGTTCGGCGCGCGGACGGCGCGGGCGAACTGCAGGCGGAATCGCAGCGACTCGACCGGAGCCCAGGACAGGCGGCCGGCATAGGCGCTGGTCGTATCGACCGTCGAGTAGTCGGAGTAGCGGTAGGCAGCGCCGATGGAAAGCTCATCGACTCCCGTCATGCCGCTCAGCAGCGGCACTTCGACCTCCGCGAAGGCTTCCTTGACGTCGTAGTCACCGAACACAGGCGCTTCGGCATTGCCGGCGTTCAGGCCCGCCTGCGTGAGGACGTCCGGCACGTCTTCCGCCTCTTCGCGCCGATACTCCATGCCCAGCACGAAGTTGGCGGGGCCTGCCGGCATCTCGAACAGGGGGCCGCCGAATTCGGCGCCGAAGACCTGCTGCTCCGTGAACTGCTGGCGCGCCGTCGGCGCCCGCACGTAGTCAGCCGCCTCAGGCGAGATGGAGCCCAGGCCGAACAAGTTGATCGGTACGCAGCCTTCCAGCTGCGCCGCCGGGTTGGCGCAGACCAGATTGCCGGCGCCATCGTCGATGACGTTCAGCGCCTCGCGCATGTTGAGGACATTGATCTGGCCGCCGCCCTGCTGGCTGTCATCCATGCGGCCAAAGGAGTAGTAGGTCTGCCAGTTGTACTCTTCGCCGACGTCACCCTCGAAACCGAGGAGGAAGCGGTAGGTCTCGCGCCTCGCCGACGCGCCGCGCTGGCCGATTTCGGTCATGCGCCTGAAGTACTCGACCTCGGTATCGCCTGCCGCGAGAACGGCGTCCCGTATCGCCTGCGGAACAAACGGGTTGTCAACCGGAATGCCAGTGATATTGAGGTCGGCGTTCTGGTGCGCGAACGGCTCAATTTCACTATCGGTACGTGTCTGCGCGAAAGTCGCCTCGACGAACGCATTCACGCCTTCGCCCATCTCGTAGTCGAACAGGGTGGAAATCAGGTAGCGGTCGGTCGGCACCGTGTAACGGCGGAAGTGCTGGCGGTTGAAGCCGAAATCGGCGGTGCTCCAGGGAACCACGGTTCCCGATGCGCCCGTGCCTTCGGAGACCGTAAACGACTCGCCGGTCGACGGAACGAAGAATCGCCCGTATTCCGAGAAACTCGAGAAAAAGGGCTCGACGGAATTCTGGCAAGTGCCGGGCTCGCCGGTCAGTGCGCACTCCGCGATGTCGTCCACCGCCGTATTGGGGCGCTGGCGGGAAAGCAGGCCCTTCTGTTGCGTATAGGTAGCGGAAATGACCGCATTGCCGCGGCCATCGGCGAAGTCTCCGCCCGCGGTAAAGTTGAACCGGTTCTCGATCTCTCCGCCGGCGTCTGCCTCGCCGTACTGGTAATTGAACCCGACGCCCTCGTAATCGTCCCTCAGGATCACGTTGATCACGCCCGCGAGCGCGTCCGAGCCGTAGATGGCCGAGGCACCGCCGGTGATGATCTCGACCCGCTCGATAAGCTCGGTCGGGATCGTGTTGAAGTCCACGGCTGCCGATCCGGTGACGCCGGAGACATACCGTCGTCCGTTGACCAGCACGAGGGTGCGGTCCTCTTCGAGATTTCGAAGTTGCAGCGTATTGACGCCGGCGCTGGCGGTCAGGAAGTTCGAGTTGGCCGACGTCAGCGCGGAAACGCCGAAGCTCGGCACCGCGCGCAGGATGTCGGCGACATTGATGAGACCCGACTGGTTGATCACCTCGGCATCGATCGTCGTGACCGCCGTCGGGGCGGTCAGGTTGGCGCGCGGGATGCGCGAGCCGGTGACGACGATTTCGCTGAGAGCCTCGGTTTCTTGCGCCGAAGCCGGTGCGACTTGCGCCGCGGCACCCATGGCCGCAGCCGACATCAGGACGGTTCGAACAGTGCGCGCGATATTGCGATTGGTCATCGTTTTCCTCCCGCGGAAGTGGCGGCGCTGGGCCGCGGTGGTCCGGTGACGACTGCCAGCAGCGCGTGTCCGGACGTTGCGTTCCGGCAACACGGGCTGGCCGCAGAGCCGTCGTTGCGTGGAGGAACATACGGCCGCAAGCGTCAGAAAAACCGGCATTTGGCAAAGCTTCCCGTCGCCTCGCAAGATTTACGGAACGAAATGATTGCGGTCCGTATCTCATGTTGCAGAATGCCAACGGCCTTGGCGGGCGAGCTCGACATGGCAGACAACGGCACGAACAGGGTGCGCGCGCTCATCGTGGACGACGAGGACCTCGGTCGTCGGATGCTGCGCGCGCTGCTCGCATCCGATGACGACGTCCTGGTTGTCGGCGAAGCGGCGTCCGCGAGGGAAGCGCGTGCGCTAATCGGCGAGAAGCAGCCCGATCTCGTCTTCATGGACATCGAGATGCCCGGCGGCAGCGGCCTCGAGCTCCTGCAGGAAATGGGCGAGCCGGTTCCTTACGTGATCTTCGTCACCGCGCACCCGGAGTTCGCATTGCCAGCGTTCGAGGTTCATGCGGCCGACTACATCGTGAAGCCGGTGCAGAGGCAGCGATTTTTCGCCAGCGTGATGCGCGCGAAGCAGCGCATCGCCGAGCGGCGCGTCGCGGGTCTCGTGCGCCGGATCGCGGGCGCCGTCAATGGCGATGCCGCGCCGCCTCCTGCCACGAAGTATGCCGACCAGATGACCATCCGCGTGCGGCGGCGAATCTTTTCGCTCGAGGTCAGCGACATCTCCTGGATCCAGGGCGCGAGCCAGTACAGCCGGGTGCACACGCGCAGCGGCGAGTACCTTCTCTCGCGCACGCTCGCGTCGCTGGAGTGCGAACTGGATCCGAAGCGATTTTTCCGCATCCACCGGTCCGCAATCGTGAATGTGGCCCACGTACGCGAGGTGCGATCGAACGGCGATGGGCGTTACAACATTTACATGCACGGCGGGCTGGCACTGCCGATGGGCCGCGCGCGTCGCGAGATTCTCGAGAAGCTCCTGAGTGGCGTTGGCCACAAGGAGGCCTGACGTGGCGCAACACGTGTCCTCTATTGCGGGAGAAATAGGCGCCGCGGGCCACGGCAGGAAGGCGCGGGCGGCGGCGGCCGTTCCAAGCGGATCCACGCAGGTTGCGGACGTGGAACGGCTGATCGGCGAGCGCCGGTCACGCTGGTGGAGTCTCGCCGGCATCTGGCTGACCGTCGCCGTATCGGTCGGCTTTGGCCTCTACGTCAACTACCGGGCGCAGGGCGAGGACGCGACTTTCGTCGATTCGCTGATGGCGATGATTCCCCACTATCTCTTCTGGGTGCTGGTGAGCCCGCCGCTATACCGCGCCCTGCACAAGGCGATCGAAGGGACAGGCCGCTGGCTCTGGGCCTCGATGCTGGCCGGCTGGAGTGCGATCGCGCTCGCGGGCTCGACCGGGATGTCATTCATGAGCTACGTCATCCGGCACGACCTGACGCCGACCCTCGACAGGCTGGTCGGCATCTACATGCTGCCGCCGGCCGGGCCAGCTTACTGGGCCATGAATCTCAGCATCCTGGCGCTCGCGCTGGCGGGGTTCGCGGCCGTGAGAATCCATCGGCTGCGTGACCAGGCTCTCTGGGAAGCGGCGCAGACGGAGCTGTACGGCGCGCAGCTCAAGGCGCAGCTGGCAGAAGCGCGGTTGCAGGCGCTACAGGCGCAGATCAACCCGCATTTCGTGTTGAACAGCCTGAATGCGATCGCGGGCCTGGTCCAGGTGGGGGAGAGGGATCGCGCGTTTGACGCGATCGGCCGTCTCGGCGAGCTGCTGCAGATGGCGCTGCGCGGTGGCCGTGACCTCAGCGTCACGCTCGGTGACGAGATGGATTTCCTCGACCGCTACCTGAAGCTGTGCAAGCTGCGGTTCGACTCCCGTTTCCGCTACTGCGTATCCGTCCCGGAATCGCTGCGCGCACGAAAGGTGCCGGCGCTGATCGTGCAGCCGCTGATCGAAAATGCAATCCGGCACGGAATGGAGCCGCAGCGGACTCTCAACGTGGACATCCGCGCGTTCACGCGAGGTTCATCGACCGTGATCGAAGTCGAGGATGACGGCCGCGGAATCGCACCCGGGATCCAGGGCAGGCATCCACCCGGGCATGGCCTGGCGAATGTCTACGAGCGGCTGCGGCTCTGCTTTGGCGAAGCGGGCGACCTGTACGTCGAACCGCGCGAGCCGCGGGGCACCCGCGCCCGCATCGTCATCGGCTGACGGTGCCGGGTCGCAACTAAAATTGAAGGGGACGTTCACCTTCAGATTCCGTTGAAGGTGAACGTCCCCTTCAATTTTAGTTGCGACCCGGCACCAGCTAGAATCGCGGCATGAAGAATCCCGCCGTCGACGCCTATATCGCGAAGTCACCGGACTTCGCGCGTCCGATCCTGAAGCGCGTGCGCGCGCTGATGCACAAGGCCTGCCCGAAGATCGAGGAGACAATGAAGTGGAGCGTGCCCCACTTCGAGTACAAGGGCATCGTGGCGAACATGGCGGCGTTCAAACAGCACGCCGCATTCGGATTCTGGAGCCAGAAGCTCCTCAAGGAGCGACTCGGCAAGGATGCCGGAAGGATGTTCCCGGCGTCCGGCGATTCGAGCATGGGCGGGAGGAAGATCCGCTCGCTCGCCGACCTGCCGCCGGACGCGCTGGTCCTGCGCACGATCAAGGCCGCGGTCGCGCTCAACGCGGCGGGCCTCCGGCCGGCGCGCGAGCTGAAGCGCAAGCCGCCGCCGAAGGCGCCGCCTTATCTCGTCGCGGCGCTCAGGAAAAATGCAAAGGCACGCGCGAACTTCGATAGCTTTACGCCGTCGCAGCAGCGCGAATACGTCGAATGGATCACCGGTGCAAAGCAGGATGCGACGCGCGAGCGGCGCCTCGCGACGACCGTCGAGTGGCTCGCCGAGGGCAAGCAGCTCAACTGGAAGTACCAGAACTGCTGACGCGATGACCCACCGCATCCAGGAATCCGCGGACGCCGTCGTCCTGGCGCCCGCGGCGCCGGCCTCCGCGAGCGTCATCTGGCTGCACGGCCTCGGGGCCGACGGCCACGACTTCGTGCCGATCGTCCCCGAACTGAAACTGCCGGCCGCCCCAGGCGTGCGCTTCGTGTTTCCGCACGCGCGCGTGCGGCCCGTGACGCTCAACATGGGCATGCGGATGCGGGCCTGGTACGACATCAAGACGCTGACGGCCGAGGGCCGCGCGGACGAGGAGGGCATCCGCGAATCGGTCGCCGTGCTCGAGCGGTACATCGCGGCCGAGCGCGCTGCCGGCATCGCGTCTGCGCGCACCGTGATCGCAGGATTCTCGCAGGGCGCCGCGGTCGCGCTGCACGCGGCGCTCCGCCACTTCGAGCCGCTTGCCGGAATCCTCGCGCTCTCCTGTTACCTGCCGCTGCAGGCGCAGCTCGCGGCCGAGCTTGCCGAGGCGAATCGTTCGACGCCGATCCTCATGTGCCACGGCCAGCACGACCCTGTCCTGCCGATGGCGCTCGGCGTCATGGCCTGCAACTGGCTCCGCTCCAGCGGCTACCGCGTCGAGTGGAAGGAGTACCCGATGCAGCACCAGGTCTGCCTGCCGGAAATACAGGATATCGCCGCGTGGCTGCGCGCCCGCGTCGGCACGGAGCCCGGGCGCTGATGCGGTATCATTCGCCGGTCTTCAGGGAGGTCCGTCATGGGATGGATCATTCTCGCGATCATCGTCCTCGCCGCAGGCTTCGTGATCGGCCTGTACAACGCCCTGGTCACGGCGCGCAACGCCTATAAGAATGCGTTCGCGCAGATCGACGTGCAGCTCACGCGCCGCCACGACCTGGTCCCGAATCTGGTCGAGACGGTGAAAGGCTATCTCGCGCACGAGCGCAACACCCTCGAGGCGGTCATCAACGCGCGCAACACCGCGGTCGCGGGCCTGAAGGCCGCCGCCGCGAATCCCGGCGACCCGGCCGCCGTGCAACAGCTCGCCGGCGCGGAGAACGCGCTTACCGGCGCGCTCGGCAAGCTGTTCGCGCTGGCCGAGGCTTATCCGGACCTGAAGGCGAACCAGAACATGATGCAGCTTTCCGAGGAGCTGACCACCACCGAGAACAAGGTCGCGTTCGCGCGCCAGGCGTACAACGACTCGGTGATGGGCTACAACAACCGGCGCGAAGTGTTCCCGAGCAGCATCGTCGCGGGCATGTTCAGCTTCCTGCCTGCCCAGCTCCTCGAAATCGAATCGCCGCAGAAGCGGGAAGTGCCGAAGGTCGCCTTCACCTGACCCGGGATTCCTGAGCCCATGGATTTCTTCGCGCGCCAGGCCGCGACGAGGCGGCAGTCGCGCTGGATGGTCTTCCTTTTCATCGTCGCGGTGGCCGCGATCGTCATCGCGATCGACGTCGTCGTGGTCACGGCTGTCGCTGTCCTCTCGTTAGAAGACGGCGGCTTGCTCGCGAGCGAAGACCTGTCGCTCGCGCGCTACCCGATCGCCGTGGTCGTGAGCACGATCGTCGTGCTGGGCACGATCGGGATATCGAGCCTCGTGCGCACGGTCACGCTCGCGGCCGGCGGCGGCAAGGTCGCCGAGCAGCTGGGCGGCACGCGCGTCGGCGCCGACACGACCGATCCGCTGCGGCGGCGGCTCCGGAACGTCGTCGAGGAGATGGCCATCGCCTCGGGCGTCCCCGTGCCGCAGGTCTACGTCCTCGACCGCGAGGCCGGCATCAACGCCTTCGCCGCGGGCTACAGCCCCGCCAACGCCGCGATTGCGGTCACGCGCGGCGCGCTCGTGCACCTCAACCGGGACGAGTTGCAGGGCGTCATCGCCCATGAATTCAGCCACGTCCTGAACGGGGACATGCGGCTCAGCACGCGGCTCATCGGGCTGCTCTTCGGCCTCACCGTGATCGCGATGGTCGCGCGCACGGTCCTGCGGTTCTCGCCGCGCAGCAGCGGCCGCAAGAGCGGGGGCGGGCTCGCCGTGATCTACGTGGCCGCCCTCGTCGTGCTGGCGCTCGGCTGGATCGGCCTTTTCTTCGGGCGATTGATCCAGGCGGCGGTTTCCCGCAACCGGGAGTCGCTCGCCGATGCGTCGGCCGTGCAGTTCACGCGCGATCCGGGCGGGCTGCGAAACGCGCTGGTCAAGATCGGCGCGCTGGGCGCCGGCTCGCGTTTCGCGGATGCGGACGCGGAGGAAGTGGCGCACCTCCTGTTCGCCGAGGGAATCCGGCGCGTGTTCGCGACGCACCCGCCGCTGCTCGAGCGCATCCGGGAGATCGACCCGAGCTTCCAGCCTTCCGAGTTCGATTCCGTGCGGCGCCGCTTGAGCGAGGAGCGGGCGATGGCGGAGGAGGCGGAAGCCCGCCAAAGGCCATCGGCAGCCACGCGGATGGGCGGCCTGCTCGAGGGTGCTGTCGTGCTTGCACCGGCGGCCGTCGCGGGGCTCGTCGCGAACCCGGGCACCGGCCACGTGCAGCAGGCGCAGGCGATGCTCGAATCGCTTCCCGATTCGTTCCGGCGCGCGGCGCGCGATCCGCTGGGGGCGACTGCGCTCTTCATCGCGCTCGCGATCGACACCGTTCCGGAAGTGCGCGAGCGCCAGCTGGCTTACATCGACCAGCACCTGGGCGCGGACTTCCAGGACGTCGTCAAGGCAATGCTCGCCGAGGTCGATGCGCTGACAGCCGTGCAGCGCATGCCGGCCTTGCTCCAGGTGTTCGCCGCCCTCAGCCAGCTCGCGCGCACGGAGCGCGTCGAGCTGCTGAAATGCCTGAACGGGCTGCTGGTGCGCGAGAACCGCGCATCGGTCTTCGCCTATGCGCTCAGGAAGCTCGCGCAGGTGCAGCTACAGGACAATCTCGACCCACGGCGGCGCGCCATCGGGCATCTCAGCGCGCTGGGTGCGCGCGACGACCTGCAGGTGCTCTTCTCGGTGCTGGCGGGGCAGGGCAGCGAGGACGAGCCGGCGGCGCGGCAGGCCTATGAAGCCGGCATCAATGTCGTGCTGCCGGGCATCCACCCGCCATTCCTGCGGCTCGGCCACTGGCCGCCGAAACTCGACCAGTCCCTCACGCGCATCGACCGGCTGCAACCCGCGGCCAAGAGCCAGCTCGTGCAGGCGCTCGTGACCACGATCTCGCATGACCGGCGCATGACGGTCCCGGAATCCGAGCTCCTGCGCGCAATCTGCGCCGTCCTGCACTGCCCGCTGCCGCCGCTCTATTGAAGGGGACGTTCACCTTCAACCGAGTGCCGATTGCTCTTGAAGGTGAACGTCCCCTTCAAAGGTGAACGTCCCCTTTGTCCTTTGTCAGTGCCACAGGCCGAGGATCAGGCCGAACAGCGTGAACTGCACGGTGTGATAGCCGCCGTTCACGAGGAACAGCCCCAAGCTCTTGCGCTCGAACAGGTAGTTGATGCCGAAGCTTGCTGCGACCCAGCAAAGTCCCGCCGCGAATCCTGCGGCCGTCGCAAAGCCGATATCGGGCTTCGGACCGAGAAACATCGCGAACACCGCGGCCGCGATCAGCGACAGCGCGAACGCACCGCCGTAAATCTTCCCGGGATGGCCGCCTTTCTGCAGCTGATCGTCCGTGAGCCCCGCGCCGCGCTGCCAGGCCTTCAAGAACATCGCTGGCGAGTACCAGAGCCCGCCGAGCGCGAATGTCGAAATCGCCGCGGCGAGCACGGCGAGCCAGTTGATCTCAGGCATTTGATTTCCCCTTCTTTCGTCGTTGTGGCCCGCGGCGGGCCGGCGCTTTCACCGGTCGCAGCAGGCGGTTGAAATGCTCCTTGAGTTGGCCGATGGCGCGGTCGAAGAAGGCGATGTCGCGGTAACTGCGCGCGAGCATCACGCCGCCTTCCATCGTCGTCAGCACGAACTCGGCGAGGGCCCGCTTGTCGACGTCCGCCGGCACGCGATTGCCCGCGGCCACCAGGCAGTCCTCGATCGCCGCGGTCCAGTTCGTGAAATTGCTCGCGAGCCGCTCGCGTACCGGCGGATCGGGCTCGTGCAACTCGAGCGCGAGACTCCCGATCGGGCAGCCGTAGGTGCACTCGGTCTGCACCAGCGCCGCGCGGTACGAGTCCATCAGTTTCCAGATCTTCTCGATCGGGTCGGCGACGCCACGCCACGCCGGCTCGAGCAGCATCTGGTGAATGCCGCCGACATAGGTGTCGAGCACAGCGATCAGCAGGTCCTGCTTGCCGGGGAAAAAGTGATAGAGGCTGCCGCTATTGACGCCCGCGCGGCCGAGGATGTCGGCGACCGAGGTAGAGCCGTACCCCTTCTCCCAGAAGAGGTGCATGGCCGCCTCCAGGATGCGCCAGCGGGTGTCGGTCGGGCCTTGATTGATCATTCAACCAAGTCTGTTACACTCGATTTCCGTTCGCAAGGGCGCACCAGGGCCGGCGGCTATACTGCGCCGCGTGCGCAAGGCCAACGAGTTCTTCTATCGCCTCCGCTGGGGGAAGCTCGAGAACCGGCGCCGCCGCGGCCTGGTCCGCCTGCACAAGCTCCTTTCGCGCACGACCTTCGCCGACAGGTACTGGATGATCATGGGCCTGCTGCTCGGCTGCATGCGCGACGGCACGCCGATCGCCTGGGACCGCGACTCGGATTTCGGCTTCATGGACGAGGACCTTCCGACCTTCCTGACGGCGATGCGCAAGCTCCGCGGCGAGGGCTACAACCTCCGCCCGCCCCAGGTGAACAACGACGGCCGCACCACCATGTGGACGCTGAAGTACGAGGCGGTCAGGTACGACTTCTTCCAGTTCGACCGCAGCGGCGCGAACTTCCGCTGGTACCTCCACCAGCGGAAGCCGCCGCTGGAACTGATCAACGAGATTCCGGCCCACGGGCTCTCCGACTTCGAGCTCTACGGCCGCCGCTGGCGCGTGCCGGACAACGCCGAGGATGTCCTGACGCGGATCTACGGCGAGTGGCGCAAGCCCAATCCCGGCTACCTCTACTGGCGCGACTGCCGCGCGATCGTCGAGCGCTATCCCTGGACCGGCGAGCGGAGGCCGCCCGATTGAGCCTCAGCGACTCTATCGCACAGGCGCTCGTGCGGATCGCAGCGACGGGTCTCGTGCCCTCGCGCTGGTTCCTGGAGCCGCCCGAGCCGTCGACCGTGACGGCGCGGAGCGGCATCCTCGACATCGAAATCGTGAGCCATTGCTGGCAGTACGCGCACCTGCTCGCCTACCAGCTCTCCTCGCTCGTGAACTTCCCGCCGGCGAAGGCGCGCGTGCGAATGACCGTCTTCCACGCGCCCGAGGATATTCGCACCCGCGCGATGCTCGAGTACTTCGGCGGACTCGCGGTTCCGGGCGTCACCTGGAACTGGCAGGCACTGTCGCCACCCGAGCTGTTCCGTCGCGCCATCGGCCGCAACCGGGTCGCGCGCTCGACGAAAGCCGACTGGGTCTGGTTCACGGACTGCGACATCGTCTTTCATCGCGACTGCATGGATTCGCTCGCGACCGAGCTGCAGGCGCGGCAGGACCTCCTGACTTACCCCAGGTTCGAGCGAATCACGCCGATGCTCACGGAAGATGACCCGGTGCTCTCGGCCGAGCGCGACCGCCCGCGCGTCGTCGACATCGACACCAGCCAGTTCACGCTGGCGGCGAATCCGCCCAAGGCCAAAGGCGCCTACCACATCGTCCACGGGGACGCGGCGCGCCAGTGCGGATACTGCGAGCAGGTCCCCGTGTACCAGCGGCCCGCGCAGCGCTGGGCCAAGACTTACGAGGACAGCGCCTTCCGCTGGCTCCTCGGCACCGACGGCGTCGGGCTCGACGTGCCGGGCGTGCACCGCATCCGGCACGTCCACAAGGGCCGCTACGGCGAGAGCAGGACGGC
>Ga0187892_10001877_pt1 | contig 45562 bp, 39 predicted proteins | sample MA1701073metaG_FD_139345 | JGI IMG/M metagenome (GOLD analysis project Ga0187892, IMG submission 139345) | Bio-ooze microbial communities from a basaltic lava cave in the Kipuka Kanohina Cave System on the Island of Hawaii, USA - MA170107-3 metaG ...
CGGCTGCAGGTATGGCGATTGGGGCTTTCACAACTGGCTGAGCATCCGTTGGTTGGTGTTGGCTACGGCGCAAATAGCTTTTTTGAAGTGACCAGAAACGATCCCGATCGAGTAGCGTCACTTGATTCGGAGGACGGGGTTCCCATGGCCGCCGGCCTGCATAACACCTTTATGGATTTTGCAGTCGGCGCCGGATTGCCCGCCGGGCTGGCGTATCTATGGCTCATGTGGACTATCTTGTGTGCGGGAATGCAATGCTTCCGTACTACCCCTGACCTATTGAATCGAACCTGGTCTTTGGCACTGGTTGTGCTTGTGGCGGGAGTATTCACAAGAAATTTGTTCGATCATATGTGGATTGGGACGATGGCATTGCAATTTTGGGTGATTGTTGGATGTGCGACAGCAGTCTTTTCACCAGTGGGTCACGGGAACGATCGGGGATGAGACACAGTTTCGAACCCAAATGAATGGGGTATGGTATGGATTGGAGTAAACAGACAGTATTAGTGACGGGTGGAACCGGCTCCTTCGGCCAAAAATTCGTCGAGGTGATGCTGAAGGATTATCGGCCCAAAAAGCTGATTATCTTCAGCCGAGACGAACACAAACAATCCGAGATGCGGGAACGTTTCCCCGGCATGGAGCTTCGATTCTTTTTGGGTGACGTGCGCGATCTCAATCGACTTCTTCGAGCGTTCGCGGGCGTGGACGTCGTGATTCACGCGGCCGCGCTGAAGCAGATCCCGACCTTGGAATACAATCCGTTCGAGGCCGTAAAGACGAATATTCTCGGCACTCAGAACGTCGTGGAGGCTGCGGTCGAGCGCAAGGCCTGCAAAGTGGTGATGATCAGTACGGATAAGGCCGTCAATCCCATCAGTTTGTATGGCGCGACCAAATTGTGTGCGGAGAAGATCAGCGTGGATGCCAATGCCTACGCAGGGCTGGATGGCACGAAGATCAGTTGCGTGCGATACGGCAACGTGGTGGGGAGCCGAGGAAGCGTAGTCCCGCTCTTTCTTGACCAGCGGAAGTCCGGTACGTTGACGATCACGGACAAGCGGATGACTAGGTTTTGGATGACGATCGAGCAGGGGGTCCGTTTCGTGATCCGCTGTGCTGAGCTGATGCATGGTGGTGAGATTTTTGTACCCAAGATCCCTAGCATGCGGATCACGGACCTGGCCCAGGCGCTGGCGCCGGCGTGCAAGTTAAAGGTGACGGGCGTCCGGCCGGGTGAAAAATTGCATGAGGTCCTACTCACCGAGGATGAGGCGCGTCGTGCCAAAGCGTTTGACGATCTGTTTGTGATCGAGCCTGAGTATATGTTCAGAGATGAACAGCGGTGGAAGGATGGAAAGCAGTTAGCGGATGGGTTCCGATATACCAGCGATGAAAATGATGCCTGGCTGACTCCTGAAACCCTTCGAAAGATGGCGAACGCTGAATAACAAGGACAGACGCCGTGATCCCATATAGCTCACAATGGATCGAGAAGGAAGATATCGAAGCCGTTGTCAGCGTATTGCGGTCTGACCGGATCACGCAAGGGCCTCGCATCGAAGAGTTCGAGCGCGCGGTGGCCGACTATACAAGTTCACCGTTTGCCGTCGCTTTTTCGAGCGGGACCGCCGCGCTGCATGCGGCCTGCGCAGCGGCCGGAGTCGGACCAGGCGATGAAATTATCACATCCCCAGTGACCTTCGTCGCCAGCGCCAACTGTGCGGTGTATCTTGGCGCAACCCCGGTGTTTGCCGACATTGATCCGGAAAGCTTGACGCTTGATTGGCGTGAGGCTGCCAGGAAAGTGACCAATCGAACAAAAGCACTCATTCCGGTGGATTTTTCCGGCAGTCCATGTGATCTGGACGAGATCAACGCGCTTGCAGTGGAAAAGGGACTGGTGGTGATTGAGGACGCGGCGCACGCGCTGGGCGCCGATTACAAAGGACGTCGGATTGGGAGTCTGGCCGACATGACAATATTGAGCTTTCACCCGGTCAAGCACATCACGACCGGTGAGGGAGGCATGGTCCTAACGAATGATGAGAAACTGCGGGATCGACTCAGGCTCTTTCGCAGCCATGGTATCACGAGAGATGCTGGCAAGCTGGCAAGGCCAAGCGAAGGCGACTGGTACTACGAGATGCAGGAACTGGGATTCAACTATCGAATCACGGACATCCAATGTGCGCTTGGCCTTGCCCAACTAAAACGACTCGATCGGTTCGTGTGCCGCCGGCGAGAGATCGCCTTGCAGTACACTGAGGCATTCGCGTCGGTGCCGAGCCTCGTGCTGCCTCGGGAAACGGCCGAAGTTCGGTCTTCCTTCCATCTATATGTTCTTCAACTCCCCATTGAGCACCTCAAGGGCGGCCGCCGAGCTGTCTTTGACGCGCTCGTTGAACGCAAACTCGGCGTCAATGTCCATTACATTCCTGTGCACCTCCAACCTTATTATCAACGTTGCTGGGGTTACCGCCAAGGAGACTTTCCGATAGCCGAGCGGTATTACGAACGGGCTATCTCCATCCCTCTTTATCCGAGGATGACGGATGAAGACGTCCAGTATGTCATTAACAGCGTTCGCGAAGTTTTAACGAAACTGTGGATATGACGTTTTGAGTAAAGGATAGATTGTGCGAATTCTGATAACTGGTGCGAGCGGGTTCCTTGGGCTGAATGCCATGCTGCAGCTGAAGGGTCAGCATGAGATCAGTGGAGCGTATCATGCACACACGGTCAACGTAGAAGGGGTTCGCACATTTCGCCTCGACCTCTCCGATGAGTCCGCCGTCCACCGTGCTGTGTGTGACGTGAAACCCGAGGTTATTCTGCATACTGCGGGCCTGACGAATGTCGATGCATGCGAGGACAATCCCGGCGAGGCAGAGAGACTGAATGTGCAGGTTTCCGAGTATGTCGCCCGAGCTGCCCAGTCTGCTGGCGTAACGCTTGTTCATGTTTCGACAGATCACATGAGTGATGGAACCAAAGCTCTCGTGGGTGAAACTGCCTTGCTCACGCCTCTTAACCAGTATGCGCGTACAAAGTGGTTGGCTGAGCAGGCGGTCATGAGGGTTTGCCCTGATGCGTTGATTATTCGGACCAACTTTTTTGGATGGGGTACGCCTGTTAAAGCCTCTTTTAGCGATTGGATTCTTAACAGGCTACGCCAAGGCAAAGGCCTGCCTCTGTTTGTGGATGTCTATATCACGCCGATTCTGGTTAATGACCTCGTGACCGTTATCTGTCAGCTTCTCAAGCGGCGAGTGGTGGGGACTTATAACGTCGCCGGATCAGAGCGAGTGTCCAAGTACGACTTTGGAATTCGGCTGGCCAAAATATTCGGCTATTCCATTGAGTCATTACGTCCGGTCAGTGTCCGGGATATGTGTTTGCAGGCCCGCCGGCCTCAAGACATGTCGTTGAGCACTGATAAAGTTTCAATGTGTCTGGGGCAACGCATGCCGTCACTGGATGAGTCGCTCGCTCATCTTAAAGCTCTTGGCGAACAGGGCTGGCAGGAGTCTGTTTGGCAGTCGATAGATGTCTAGGAGGAAATGCTTGACTTTGGGTGTTATCCTGCGTAGCTTAAGACGCTGAAAAGTAGAAGAAAGAGGCCTGAATGAAGACGCTATTAATCAATCCTGCCGTTCGCCCGGATAGCCCCAAACTGCTTCCCAACGTGGGGCTGGGCTATATCGCGAGTGCTATCCACCGTGCCGGGATCGATCTGGAAATTCTGGACATTGATGCCCATCGGTTTTCGGAAGAAGAGGTTGAAAGACTCTTAAGGATCAAGAAATATGATGCAGTCGGGATCGGCACGCTAGCTAGCCAGTATAAATGGACTAAGGCGATCGCGCATGTCATTAAGAGTGTGCGACCCAACGCCCCGATCATTGTCGGTAATACTTTGGGCACGTCGGTGCCGAATGTTCTGCTCACAAAGACCGACGTGGACATAGCCGTTCTGGGAGAAGGGGATGTAACCATCGTCGATCTTCTGACCACTATAAATAACGGCGACCCCCTCTCTTCCGTTCGGGGAATTTGTTACAAGGAAGATGGGAAGGTGCGTAAGACACCTGATCGACCTGTTATCGACAACATCGATGAGATTCCGTTCCCTAACTGGGATCTCTTCGAGTTTGAGTTGTATCTCGAGAAAAGCAAGCAGCATGTACCGGTGACTGATACGATTCCTATCCCGTTTGAAGAACGGGTTGCGGTGCCGGTTACCACCGCTCGCGGGTGCCCATTCCAATGCACTTTCTGCTATCACGCCTTTCAAGCGAAGAAATATCGGCATCGGACTCCCGAGAATATTTGCGCTGAAATCGAGCTTTGGCATAAGAAATACGGCGCGAACTTTATCAATCTTTGGGATGAACTAAGCTTCTACTATGATAAGGCGACGGAGCGTTTTGCGGACATCATGATTGAGAAGAACCTGGGAATGTACTGGGTGGGCTCTTGCAGGTCTGACCTGCTCGGGGCAGACGACCTGGAGATTGCCCGGAAACTGAAGAAGGCGGGTTGCATTGGATTGGGGTATGCCTTGGAGAATGCGAATAAAGACATCTTAATTACGATGAACAAGAAGTGCGACGCAGACGATTTCATCGTCCAGTCAAAGATCTTGCATGAGGTCGGGATTGATTGCTATACAAGTCTGGTTTTCGGCTACCCACAAGAAACAGAAGCTACGATTATCGAGACCTTCGATGTCCTTCGTAAGGCCAGGATCTATCCCAGCGTTGGTTACTTGGAGCCGATGCCCGGAACTCCCATGTATCAACATGCGATCGACCATGGCTTTATCAAAGAAGAAGAGGACTATCTGCTGATCATGGGAGACCGCCAAGACGTTCGTCTGAATATGACGAAGATGACGACCGAGCAGATGGAAGCGGTGGTTAGAGACCAGCTTATCCTCTTGAATAAAGAACTTGAGACCGGATTGGCGGAAGATCAGTTGGTCAAAACTCGTGCGTACAGAGTTGCCAAGACCAAGGACGGTTTCTTGCCAGAGCAAATCAAAGACTCGTTCCTTCAGGGGTTTGGCGTGGCGGCCGAAGTTGCCACCTCTCGTGACCCTGAGGTGTCCTGCTGAGCAAGGGCGCCTGTTCTAGTATAGACCCTCTTCTCCTGCTCCGCGACGTCCTACTCCTGCAGGTGTTATCAATAAATTGAATTCTCAATGAAATCGAATCTGGACTTTAAATTTGACGGGGAACTGAGCGCTTGTCCAATCTGTCTGTCGGGCAGTATCAGCTACTCTTATACAACTATTCATGCGCCGCTGTGCTTGCCAGGGTTTCGAGTATGGTGCTGTCGGGATTGTGGCGTTCGGTTTGTCAACCCTCAGCCTTGCCATACGTCCTTGAAGGAGTTCTATGAGTCACCGGAGTTTCAGGAAATCAACTACTCAATTAATGCGACTCGGTTGGAGTATATATCTGATCCACGTAAAAAAGCATTGTACGAGGACCAAGTCGCATTATTAAGACACCACAAAGGATCAGGACGAGTACTCGACATAGGTTGCGGAGTCGGAGAGTTTGTCAGAGTGTCGACCGATTACGGCTATGACGCGGAAGGCATAGACTTGGCAGCTGATCGGATAAAATTTGGTCAAGCGCATCTTGGCCTTGATGACAGAATCAAGGTATCGTCGTTTGAAGAGTTCATGCCCGCCGCTCGATACGATTTTGTCACCTGCTGGGATATCATTGAACATGTAAAGAATCCCAAACTGATGATGCAATCCATAAAAGGATTTCTTAACTCGGGTGGGATCGCGGTTATCCGGATCCCCATCACGGATGGGATCATGTTTGATGAAGAACACCCTGAGACTTGGAAATGGGTTATGGCCCCGTACCATTTATTTCAATTTTCGAACAAGACCTTTGAATGGTTGATGCATACTTGTGGTTACCAAGTCATTGGCCACCAATTCGCTAAAGATGCTAACTATACAAGAGCCTCTTTTTTTCGGAGTGTGCCCCAATTCCATCGAACCGTTGAATCTAAGATCATCCTGAGAGCTCTAGTTGCTCTTCTGTTGGAGCGGTCAGGTGTAGCCACGACTATTATTTCGCTGCTCGGTAAAGGGAACGTGGCAACCTTTGTCGTGCGTGTCAATGCGTCTGTAGCCTGAGTGACCAATAGTGTATCGCGTGAACTCTACTTAATGGATAAGTCAAAAAGAAATCTCAGAAATTCTCACGCCTTACTTGAGCGCGCCCGTCGAGTGATCCCTTCCTGTACTCAGACCTTCAGCAAGGGACCGACGCAATGGGTTCAAGGGGTTGCTCCCATCTACCTTCAATCCGGCAAAGGGGCCCATGTTTTTGATGCGGACGGGAACGAATACATCGATTATCTCATGGCACTTGGGCCAATCACGCTGGGATATGGGTATCCTGCCGTCGATGATGCGATCGTCCGTCAATTACGGGATGGCATCACATTTTCGCAGATGCATCCGCTCGAGGTGGAGTTGGCGGAACTCCTTGCCCAGGTCATTCCCGGTGCTGAAATGGTGCGGTTCGGAAAGAATGGGTCGGATGCGACGGCTGGCGCTGTTCGTGCTGCGCGTGCCATTACCGGTCGTGACAAAATTGCCTGCTGTGGCTACCATGGCTGGCAGGATTGGTACATCGCCTCCACCACGCGCGATCGTGGGATTCCACAGTTTGCGAAATCACTAATCTTGCCTTTTGAATACAATAATCTGTCAAGCTTGGAGGCTCTCTTTGAGCAGTATCCAGGAGAGATAGCAGCCGTTATCATGGAGCCCATGGGTGTGGTGGAGCCGACTGCTAGTTTTCTCGAAAAGGTCAGGGAACTCGCTCATGCGCGCGGAGCGTTACTCATCTTTGATGAAATCATTACTGGGTTCCGCCTGGCGTTAGGAGGAGCTCAGGAGTATTTCAGAGTCATCCCGGACATGGCCTGCTTCGGTAAGGGCTTGGGTAATGGGATGCCTATCTCAGCCGTCGTAGGACTGCGAGAGCACATGCAGGTTTTCGACGAAATTTTTTACTCCTTCACCTTCGGAGGAGAAGCTCTTTCTCTTGCAGCTGGCGTCGCGACGATCCGCGAATTCAGGGAAAAGGGCGTCGTTGGCCACTTTTGGAAGTGCGGTCAGGTTCTAAAAGAAGGATACAATGGTTTAGCCAAGGAGTTCGGAGTGGAGTCACAGACTCAATGCATGGGCTTACCGCCACGGACTGTCATCTCGTTTTTTGACAAGGATGGCTCCGAATCGCTTGCCCTGCGAAGTCTCTTTATGCAGGAATGTATTAAGCGAGGGGTGCTGTTTTTTGGCAGCCAGAATCTCTGCTTCTCTCACACTCAATCCGACCTGGACCGGACGCTGGAAGCTTATCGCGAGGCGATGGCAGTTATTTCGGAGGCCATCGATCAAGGTGACGTAGCGTCCTTCCTGGAGGGGTCGATCGTCCAGCCTATCTTTCGCAAACCCTGACGAGTGATGAAAGGTGCAGCGGCGGCACAGATCCCCGATCACGCGCGGGTCCTGGTCATTGGTGGCGGGTCAATCGGTCAACGGCATATCCGGAACCTCCAGGCTCTTGGCGTGAAGGACATTATGGCGTGCGATTCCCGGCCAGATCGGCTGGCCGAGGTTCAGGAGCGATATGGGGTTTGTGCGGTAGGGGATCTGGAAAAGGCTTTGGACGAAAACCCCACGATCGTGTTCGTAACCACGCCGACGGCCCTGCACATCGAGTCCGCCCTACAGGCGGCCCGCCTGGGTTGCGATCTGTTCATCGAAAAGCCGTTGTCGCACTCACCGGATAAAATCCGCGATCTCCTTGAAGCCATCCGGATGCGGAACCTGGTCTGCCTGGTCGGGTGCAACATGAGGTTCCACCCTGCTATCGCGACCATTAAGGAGGTCGTCGAACGGGGAACCATCGGGCCCGTCCTAAGCGTCCGGGTTCAAGCTGGATCGTACCTACCCGATTGGCATCCTTGGGAGGATTACCGAAGGGGATATAGCGCTAACGCCCACCTCGGAGGCGGAGTGATTCTGGACGGGATCCATGAGATCGATTACCTTTGCTGGATACTGGGCGATGTGGATACCGTCACATGTCTGGCTGGCAAGGTCAGCGCTCTCGAGATCGATACCGAAGACGTTGCCGAGATACTGCTACGCTTCCGTTCGGGGGCGATCGCAGAGATCCACCTGGACTACGTTCAGCGGGCTTATGGCCGTTCATGCCAGTTGATCGCGCAGGAGGGCACACTGGTTTGGGATTTTGGTGACGAGACCGTCCGCCTCTATCGTGCCGCTACGAAACGGTGGGAAGTAATCCGGGAAGACCGCGGGTTCGATTTCAACCGCACGTATGTCGACGAAGTCCGGCACTTTCTGGCCTGTGTCGCGGCTCGGTCAAAGCCCATCCAGGATGCCGCTGATGGAGCCCGCGCGTTACGGATCGCGCTCGCCGCCAAACAGTCCGCCCTGGAAGGCGTCCACGTCCGGATAGGGGAAGTTCCGTGATTCTCGGTATCGTGCAAGCTCGCATGGGGTCCACTCGCCTTCCCGGCAAGGTACTCTTGGAGATTGCCGGGCGACCGTTGCTCTGGCATGTCCTGCATCGTCTCAAGGCAGCGACCTTGCTGGATCGGATTCTGCTTGCAACTTCCAACCATCCGGCCGACGCGTCTCTCCTGGCGCTGGCAAGGGAATCAGGAATTGACGCAGTTGCTGGTGATCCGGAGGATGTCCTAGACCGGTTTTATCGAGCTGCGTTGCCTCATCGGCCGGATGTTGTTGTGCGGGTGACCGGGGATTGCCCCTTGCTTGATCCGGTGGTTATCGATCAACTGGTACAAGTGTTTCTTGGCCAGCGCCCCACGGTGGATTATGCCGTGACCGCTCCGAGCTATCCCGATGGGATGGACTGCGAAGCATTCACTTTCGAAACTCTTGCGCGTGCGTGGCGGGAAGCGCGTCTGCAATCCGAACGCGAGCACGTGACTCCATACATCTGGAAGAATCCGTCCCTGTTCCACATCCACCGCATGGAATATGGCCGTGATTGCTCGTCGGTCCGCTTGACAGTTGATGAGCCGGAAGATCTAACCGTAGTGCGGGCCGTTTATGGGTCTTTGTATCGGGAAGGGGAAGTCTTCCATCTTGAGGAGATTTTGGACTGGCTCAATCGAAACGAGACGGTACAGGCGTTGAACCGTTCCATTACGAGGAACGAGGGATATCAGAAATCACTAGCTAATGACCGGGTTTTCCCAGCACGGTGATGCCTATGCAGCGATCGTTCGACATCGGCAAGCGACGAGTGGGCGAGGGCGCGCCGGTCTATGTGATTGCAGAAGCCGGATCCAATCATGATGGACGGCTGGACCGAGCACATAGTCTGATCGACGTCGCCGTCGAGGCCGGAGCGGACGCGGTCAAGTTCCAAACATTTTCAGCAAATCGGATCGCGGCCCAGGCAGCAATCGGTGCCACACGCCTGACCGACAAGTTCGGACGGTTTGGAGGGACGCTTGTCGATTTTTATAAAAAGCTAGAACTGCCGGCTGAGTGGCACCGTGAACTTCAGGCCTACGCCGCTGACAAGGGGATAACATTTCTGTCGACGCCGTTTGATGAAGCGGCTGCTGATCTGCTTGAGAAGCTAAATATTCCCGCATACAAGATCGCATCCTTCGAACTGGTGCATCTGCCGTTGCTGCGTCATGTGGCGAGCAAGGGCAAGCCGGTTGTTCTCTCGACCGGAATGGCGACTCTGGGAGAGATCGAGGATGCCTTGGCTGTGCTGTCAGAATGTGGTAACGACCAGGTGGCGTTATTGCATTGCGGCATTGAGTACCCTGTCGTCATGCAAGATGTCCATCTGGCCGCGATGGACACGCTTCGACAAGCTTTCCCGTGCCCGGTAGGGTATTCGGATCATACGTTGGGCCTGACTGTACCGATAGCAGCGGTTGCACGTGGCGCCAGCATTATCGAGAAGCACTTCACGCTTGATCGGTCACTGCATGGCCCCGATCATGAGTTTGCCCTAACGCCGGACGAGCTAAAGGCCATGATTCTGGCAATTCGAGACACAGAAGCGGCGATCGGTTCGTCGATCAAACGTCCGCTTCCGAGTGAGTCCGTTCATCACCAGCGAGGGCGTCGGAGCTTGTTCGCGGTGCGGGACATCGCGCAAGGCGAGGTTATTTCGCGCGACATGGTGGCCGTTCTGCGGCCTGGTACCGGCTTAGCACCGAAGTGCCTGGACATCATCGTCGGGCGCGTCGCGCGTCGCGCAATCGCCGCACACCATCCGATTATGTGGGAGGACGTTTGACCCGTCCGGTTCTCATCACGACCCGCGGTGACGCACGGATTGGGATCGGACATGTGTTGCGGTCTCTGGAACTTGTGCAGACTTTTATCGGGCCCTGGCGGGCATCTATTCATGTCGATGAGGAAGGGGAGGCCTCACGTGTAATCCAGCAGCGGGGAGGTCCGCTTGTCATGGGGCCGTTGCTCCAAACGGTGCAGGCCTTGCTTCCGGAAATCCTGATAGTGGACCGACCGGACCCCGATGCCGGCGTGCTGCATGCGTTGAGGCGGGTTGTTCCACGCCTCCGGATCGTCGGGCTCGACTATTTTGAGCGTGACCGGTCGGCGCTTGATCTTGTGATCAATCTCTGGAACCGGGGGAAGACTAGTACGGCAGAAACCGGCCATGGCTATTATGAAGGATTGGAATACGCAATCATCAGGCGCCGGTTCGTTCCGTTCCGCCGCGCAAAGGTGCAGTTCGCCTCCGATATCCGGCGTGTGCTCGTGACGTTCGGAGGCGCTGATCTGCGGCACGCTACAATTGAGACGATCCAAGCCCTGGACAAACGCGTCCCTGCCGGTTTCGATGTGGACGTACTGGCGGGTCCCCTGTGTGCAGAGACAAATCGCATCGCGCGGGCGATCCGGAGCGTGCGACAGCGCTTCACGGTGCACGTCGATCCGCCGGATGTGGAGGCAATCATGGGCGCGGCTGATTTGGCGATTACAGGTGGTGGGACCACGCTTGTCGAGCTTTGCTACCTCGGCATACCGTCCGTGGTCTACCCTGCGACGCCGGAGGAGCAGGGCTTTGCCGCTCTGTTCGAACGGGTCGGCGCCGTATGCCTAGGAGATTCGACTACGGAGCTGTTGGCTCATGTGACGCGGCTGTGCTCCGATCCCGAGCAGCGGCTCGACATGCAGGTACACGCCCAAGCCCTGATTGACGGGGAGGGGCCGCAACGCATCCTGGACCTCGTTTTGCAGGAGAAGACGAGGGCCGCCTATGCGTGATGGCCAGCGCATCATGTTCGTCGGAGCAGGGCCATTCCAGGCCCCTGCTATCCAGCGTGCCATTGCGATGGGGTTGACTGTTGTCGCCACGGATCGCGATGCTCACGCACCAGGGTTGACGCTGGCTCATCACGGCGAGTGTGTCGATGTGCGAGACGTGGAGGGCACCCTGGCCATTGCCCGCCAGTACAGGGTGCATGGAATTCTTGCTGTGTCATCCGAGGTGGCAGTGCCGACTGCTGCCAGGGTCGCCGAGGCATTGGGACTTCCAGGGATTGGAATGGCGGTGGCGGAACGGGCGACGCATAAAGGCCTGCAACGGGAAGCGTTTCTGAAGGCAGGCGTGCCATCTCCAGAATTTGTCCGGGTTTGCGACATCACGCACGCGCTGGCCGCTGTGCGTCGCCTTGGGTTTCCGTGCATCCTGAAGCCCAGCGACAACTCCGGCAGCCGTGGGGTCTTCAAGGTAACGGGGGAAACCGAATTGAGCCGGTTTTTCCCCTTGACGCAGGCGAGTACGCGCAATCAGGAGTGCCTAATCGAAGAATTCATGGATGGTGTCGAATGTACTGTGGAGGCGCTGTCGTTCAAGGGACGTCATGTCGTGCTGGGCATTTCTGGTAAGACCAAGCCCGAAACGTCGTATCGGGTGGCTACGGAGTTGATCTATCCACCGCCATTCGATCCGTCCCTCCTCGTCCGGATCGAAGACGTGACGATCCAGGCTCTCGACTCTCTCGGCATCCAAGATGGTCCCAGCCATACCGAGGTGATCGTCGGCCCGGCAGGACCACGCCTCGTCGAGGTGGCCGCTCGAGGCGGCGGGTTCCATATCTTCACCAGGATTTTGGAACTCCTATCGGGAGTGGACGCCGTTGCGGAAACGATCAAGATCGCCTTGGGGCGGACCCCCAATCTGACGCCCACCCGGCGGCGGAGTGCAGTGCTTCGTTTCTTTGCTCCCCCGCCGGGCGTTCTGACGGCGGTTTCTGGGGTGGAGGAGGCAAGCCGGATTCCCAATACCGAATTTGGTCTATTTAAGAAGGTGGGGGATACTGTTCCAGAACTTGCTTCCGATGGAGATCGAACAGGATATCTCATCAGTTGGGGCCCTACGAAAGAAGCGGCGCTTGAAGCGGCAGATCGTCTCGAGCGCACCATATCGTTCGAGATCGCATGCCCCGTATGACCAAGATAGCTCTCGCATCGCGCCTCAATATGATTACGAGCCCTACCTCCATGGCGATGGCAGCAAAGGCGAGCGCCATGAAACAGCGGGGCATCCATGTAATTGATATGAGTTGGGGGGAACCGGAATTTGACACACCGACTCTGGTTCGTGAACGAGCCAAGCAAGCTTTAGACGAAGGAGATACCCACTATACAGCTAGCGCTGGCTTGGAGTCCTTGCGGAAGGCGATTGCTGCCAAGCTGTGGGAGGATAATGGTTTGCAGTATGACTGGAACACGGAAATCCTAGTCACACCAGGAGCTAAGCAGGCGATCTATTACGCACTCTATGCAATCATAGATTCTGGCGATGAAGTTTTGACGTTCGAACCTGGCTGGTTGAGCTATAACGATCTCATCCGTATGAACGGCGGAGTACCTGTCTCTGTACCTGGACGCAAGGAGACAAACTTTCTGCCCGATCCTGTGGCGATTAGGGAACGGATTAGTCCACGAACCAAAGCGATTGTGGTTAACTCTCCGGTGAATCCGACCGGTGCAGTGTGGCCGCAGGACTTGTTGGATGCCGTTGCAACTACTACGAGACATCACGACCTCTTGGTGATTGCTGATGAAATCTACGACGGGGTGTTGTACGACGATGCGCGGCACGTCTCAATCGCAAGTCTTCAGGACATGCGAAATCGAACTATTCTCATCAACGGTTTTTCTAAGGGGGCAGCGATGACCGGATGGCGACTGGGCTACGCAGCAGCTCCCAAAGAAATCCTCCAAGGTATGCTGAAGGTGCATCAGCAGATTGCCACGTGTGCGGGTAGTTTCGTGCAGACTGCTGCAGTGGAAGCGATTACCAAGCGGAAATCTGTAAAGGAAGACTTGCTGCCGCGCTATCGAAGATGCCGAGATATGATTGTGGCAGGGATCAACTCTACCCGGCGTTTTCATTGTGCGCCCCCTCAAGGAGCCTTCTATCTCATGATGAATATTGAGAAACTCGGAGTGAATGCTGAAGCTGCCGCCTGCTTGCTTTTGGAAGAAGCCAGGATTGCGACGGTGCCTGGTACGGCGTATGGAATCTCCGGTGAAGGCCATGTCCGGCTCTCTTATGCCATCTCCGAGACGGACCTAACGGTAGCGATAGAGAGGCTACGGGCACTGTGAATAAACCAGCAAGGCCGGTTGGACATGGGATCATTCGTGCCAAAATTGAACGCACGGATCCCAAGATAGTAGCGAGCTTTCGTAAGATACCCTCAACGATCGTGTCAGACTGCCTGAACCGTCAGTATGCGATGCGGGCGGACATCAAGCCGATTTTCCAGAACATCCATATCACGGGATGTGCCGTGACGGTGCAATCGACAGTTGGGAACAATTTGATGAGCCACGAAGCCATCTCCGTGGCACATCCCGGTGATGTGTTGGTGATTGACGGTAGGGGGTATGTGGATACCAGTATCTGGGGTGGTGTCCAGGCCCTGGCGGCTAAACGCCGGGGGATCGCGGCTGTCATTGTGGACGGCGCGATCCGGGATGTTGCGGAGATGCGCCGGAGTCGGTTCCCGGTCTTCTGCAAAGGAGTGGTGCCAACCGGGCCGCACAAAGGCTGGGGCGATAGTGTGAACGTGCCGATCCAATGCGGCGGCGTGCCGGTCAATCCTGGAGATCTGATCATAGGGGACGACGACGGTGTTGTGGTTGTGCCCAGAGAAGAGGCCGTGGAGGTGTTGCGGCTTGCCAAGGCGCGGGTGCGCCTCGAAAACGAATGGCGCAAGGGCGTGGCGCGTGGGCGTACGACGCTCGATGTCATTGGGCTCGCCGAGGTCGTCCGACGGTCCGGAGCGGTGAGGCGATAGCAGCATGACTTCCGTAATCCTAGACGCGCACACGCATCTGGATATGGAACGCGCCCAGGGGGATGCGAGCCGGGCGGCTGCGGCCCTTGCTGAAGAGGTGCGAGCGTGCGGTGTTTCGCGGGCCATCCTGTTGCCACTGGTGGAGTTGGGTTACACCAATGACGACGTGGCCAAGGTAATAGCTCGCCACCCAGAATTGATCGGATTCGCCACGGTTCACCCGCATGACCCTCAGGCTGAGGATGTGCTGACCCATGCGGTCCAATCGCAGGGACTGAAGGGGCTCAAGCTGCACCCGCGGCTTCAGAAGTTTACCCTGCTAGGTCAGGGCGTCGAGCAGCTACTGGTCCGCGCTGGGGAATTGGGCGTCCCCGTGATAATCGATTGCTTTCCAGATCGCGACGACATCGTAAACGGGAACCTGCCGGTGACATATGATCGGCTTGCCAGGCTGGCTCCTCGTACCCGCATCGTGATGGCGCATCTTGGGGGGCATCATGTCTTGGACGCCATGATGGTGGTGAAGAGAAATCCAAATCTGTTCATGGATTTGTCATTTTCCCTTCTCTATTATCGAGGAAGCTCGGTCGTCCAGGACATTGGATACGCCATTAGGAATCTGAAGGCCCGGAAAGTTCTATATGGGTCAGACTATCCGGATAGGTCCATGAAGGAGACGTTGGAGCAGTCGCTGATCCTGCTGGACCAATTCTCACTCAATGACCAGGAACTCCATCAAATTCTCAGCGGCAATGCAGAAGAACTCCTAGCGAGTGCAAAATAAAGCGATCCGTGGAACAAGTCGAAAAAGAGAAGATCATTCGTTTCTACGAGGATCGTTATAAACGATACGGCTACGATCATAAAACCGTCGGATGGAGTTCCTGGGATCAACAGAGTCTCCGGTTTCAGGTGCTCAGCGAGATTGCTTTCCTGCAAGGAAGCACTGTCTGCGATATCGGCTGCGGGTTCGGTGATCTGTTCGATTACCTCAAGGCGAACAGCCAGATTGGCGCATATTACGGGTACGACCTCGTGCCTACCCTGATCCGCGAGGCGGCAACCAGGCACTCTCATGTAGAATGTGAGTTTGCCATTGGCGATCTCCTTGAGGAGGGCTTCCAGCGGACAGCCGATTATTTCATGGCCTCCGGTACGTTTAACTACCGCATGAAGGACAACAGCCATTTCGTTCGGCGCATGCTGACGAAGATGTTCCACTTATCCCACAGTGGTGTGGCGGTCAACTTCTTGAGCACATACGTGGACTATCAGGATCCGATCAATTTTCATTGCGATCCCGCAGAAATGTTCGCTTTCGCCAAGCAGCTCACCCGGTATGTCACGCTACGTCACGACTATCCCCTCTGGGAATTCACGCTTTACCTCTACAAAAACCGATGATCCAGACGACCAGACATATCGAACTGCTGGATTGCACGTTACGTGACGGGAGCTACGCTGTTGATTATCAGTTTACGGCCCAGGATACGGCGCTTTTTTGTGCTGGGCTCGAGCAGGCGGGGTTCAAGCAGATTGAGATCGGGCATGGCTTGGGACTCAACGCTTCGCGCGCTGGACATGGACAGGCAGCGGCAACGGACGAGGAATATTTGAAGTCTGCCGCGTCCACGCTGTCGCGTGCCAGGTTCGGCATGTTCTGTATTCCCGGGATCGCCCGGCTAGAGGACCTGGACATGTTGGTCAACTACGGCGCCTCTTTTGTGCGGATCGGAACGAACATCAGCGACGTCGAGAGCGCCGCTCCATTCATTGAGCGCGCGAAACAGTTGGGGCTGTGGGTGTCGGCGAACCTGATGAAATCGTATGCGGTCCCGATCCAGACCTTCGCCTGCAAGGCCCGCATGGTCGATTCGTATGGTGCCGACGTGATTTCGGTGGTGGATTCAGCGGGAGGCATGCTTCCCGACGAAGTGCGGGAGTACGTGACATGTCTGTGCGGCGAAACTGGCCGCCTCGTGGGTCTGCACAGTCATAACAATCTCCAGCTCGCCATCGCCAACGCCATCGAGGCGTTCCGTGCTGGTGCTACAGTCATCGATTGCACTCTGCAGGGCATAGGACGTGACGCCGGGAACGCCCAGACCGAGATCCTGGCAATGGTCACTGAGAAACTTGGATATGATACCGGCGTGTCATCGATGAAGGTGCTGGATTTGGGGGAACGGCTGATCCGTCCGGTAATACAGCGGCGTCCAGGAGTTGACGCAATGAGCGTGGCTTCGGGAATCGCACTCTTCCATTCGAGCTTTATGGCGACGGTCCTGCGCGCCGCTGATCGATACGGGGTCGATGCGCGTGAGCTCATGTTGCGCATCGGCGATGTCGAAAAAATTACCGTGACGGACGAACTGGCGGACTCGATTGCGCGCCAGCTCAAGGAAACTGCTGACCCGGAGAGACGTGTCATCGGCGTGCCTGATGTGCACTTATGGGTCCGGGATGCGGGTGAAGCCACCGGGACGCTCGAAGAGACGGCCAAGCGGGTGGCTAAGGAAATGCTATCCCTGGCCAAGAAGACCGGTAAACGTTCGGTCATGACGATCTCCCAGACCCTGGACCGGTCCCACGCCAAGACGCGTTTTCCATTCATCCGATGTAACGAGTGGTGCGTGATCGGCAACGCCGAGGTCGCCTCGGCCGACGACGCGCTGATTGTCGCATCCACGTGTGACGGTCAGGTGGACGTCATCATGATCGACGCCGATTTCGCTCCCGAGCATCGTGGAGACGTCCGTGCCACCGTGAGCCGGAGCCGTCTCCTGGTCTATGACGAGAGCAAGGCCCTAGTCGGAGGGGTGGTCGCCCATGTGGCGCGGCTCTTTGCCGACCTGATGGCTGTCAGAGTGCTTGTTGTCGGAGTCACGAGAATCGGATGGGAGGTTGCCATGGGGCTTGCCAGGCATGGTGCGAATGTGGCGGTGGCCGATCCTGGAGGGAGTGATCTCGCTCCGGTGGCTGAGGCCATCAACCGCGTGAGGAGTGAATCGGGCGTCCCACTCCGGTATGTCCAGTTGGAGCCGGCCCTTCTCGCCGCAACGAATCTATTGATCGGAGCCGCTCCATTTGCAGCGGCGGTCGGTCGGGATATTGTCAAATCGACGAGTTCAACATGCGTCTGTCTGGACGTCGGCATCGGGTCTTTCACGACTGATGCCGTTGCGTGGATGACCGAAGTCGGGCGAACCCTGTATCGGGTAGATATGCGGGCCGGGTTATCCGGAGAAGTCGTGACGGTTCTGGAGACGGACGAAGTCGTCAGGGATGTAATAGGCAAATCGGTCATCGCTGGCGTGGAAGTGGTTGCCGGGGGAATTATCGGTCGTCGCGGTGCGGTGGTCGTCGATTCGAATGCGGATCCTAACGAGGTCCTAGGCGTGGCGGATGGCAAGGGAGGACTTCTTCGAGGAGAAGAGGAGAAGCAGTATCTGGCAGCTAAGCAATCCGTCGGCGAGGCCTTACTCAAGCGACGGCTCTTCAGTAATCGCTGATGCGAAACGTATCGAAGACAGAAACCACTCAACATCTCAAGAATCTGGCGGCGTATGGTTATACCCGCGTCGCTGACTTCATGGGATCAGAGACGCTCGCGCGCCTGAAATTGTTGGTGGAGAGGCTTCACAAAGAAACCAAGCATCTTCCATATGCCGGCAGGCCGGATCGCGATGTCGATGACAAGATCATTTACAATCTACAAAACAAGGACAAATACTTCATCGACATCCTGGCCGATCCATTCATTAAACGCACCTTGATGGAAAAGCTGAACGATCCGTACTACAGGTTTCTTCCGCAGGATGTCCCGAACTATATTTTGAGTTATTACAATGCCCGTTCCAGCGGGCGTAAACTCGACCTGCATATCGATACGTACATCCCGTTCCACGGCGAGTGGACCTGGGCCATGCAAGTAGCCTTTATCCTGGACGATCAGACCGAGGCAAACGGGTGCACTACTGTCGTCCCGGGTTCGCACCTTTCCGGACGCTACACGGATAGGGACCTGGAAAACGTGGTCCCGTTGCCCTCACGAGGGGGCGACCTTGTGCTGTGGGACAGCCGGCTGTGGCACGGCACGCTGGAGAACGCGGCAAAAACACCGCGGTGGTCGTTGATCGCCACGTTCACGACGTGGTGGGTCAAGCAAAACATGGACATGACGCGGTCTTTGCCTAATCGGATTTACAGGCAGCTCACGGAGGAACAGAAGGCCTTGCTGGGGTTCTGCTCGATACCGCCCAAGGACGAGACGGGGCGGATCAATACGAAATCCGGTTACGATACCCTCCTGGACTTCGTGGAGGATTACTACAAGTGAGAGCGCGCCATCCGTAGCGGGCACCGTGGGATGCAACGAGTCGTATGGATAAGCGAGTGATTGTTTTCGAAGAAATCCGCCCTTCCCATGCGTTGTGGGTACGATGGTATTGCTGGCAAGGGTTAGATGTGTATTATCTGCGGGTATCGTCCAGCGTGGCGCAGACTGCGTGGTTTAAGAAGCTCACCGACGGAAAAATAATCCTTAAGCTCACGTTCGTTCGACCGCTATACTACGGGTGGAATCCGGCTGCGGATCGAGCCTACGCTGTGGTTGAATCCCTTTACCAGGAAGCTTTCTCCCGGCAATCCATCGTGTCCGATCTGGAACGACTCTATAACAGCCCTGACGTCCATCTGGCCTTCAGGAAGGTCCTGACCGAGGAATTAGTTGATGCCTTCTATTGTGATCTCCTGCGGGAGCGCCTCGGGGAGACGTTTCCCGGACACACGCTGATCACCTTAGTCCCTTCGGAGCAAGGGGGGGCTTTCCGCTTCGATCTTTGGAGGCCTGCACTGGAGAAGTTGCAGGCGGTGTCCCCAACTCCGATACGTTTCATCTTCCCGCGCTGGCTCAGGTTTGGCAGCCGACTTCGGGTTGTGGCTGCGCGCATCCGCACCTTAGCCATTTATCTGTACGTTGGTCTTGCGCTATTGAGAACAAGGCTGACCTCCTGGAAGGGTGCCGTTCCGGATCACTCGCTTCGCTACGCGATCGCCATCTATTCGCCCATTCGAGAGTTTGCGAATGCGATCCGGGGGGTTGGCTTTCTGCTTGATGGGAACCGGATTCGAAAAGACAATACAATCTTTGTCCCTCTTGCTCCGCTGAATGACGTCCATCGCGCGTGCTTGCGCCAAAACGGATTGCGGTTGGCCGAGTTGCCGGCCGCGGCCGGCCCGGCCACCATCGGCATGTATCTGGCCAAGTTTCCGGCAGTGCTCTCGTCATTACTGCTCCAGCCGGAGTGGCTGAGCCGGACCTATGTCGGGATGCTCCGAACCTATGCACTCTGGAAGGGGTTTGCGGAGCGCTATCCTGTCTCGCACTTCATTACCTACTGCGACTTTGGATTCCGTCACATCGGGCGCAACATCCTCCTCGGGCAGGCTGGAGTAAGCACATGGTTCTATGTGGACACGGTGAACGGTCCTGACAATTTCCCCAAGCCGGAAGACGGGCTTCCATACCGCCAGGAGATATACGGTTTTCTTCTGTATGATCACTTCGTCTCATGGTGCGAGCGGCACGCCAGATGGAATCGGATGCTGCACCAGAAAATCGGCGCGTATCATGATGTCGGCTGTCTGTGGTCCGAGCACATACGACTGATCAAAGAAGGTGATGTCCTGTCATCTTTTTCAGGTCGATTGGGTACAGCTGGCTATCAGCCCGGCATGAAGGTAATTGCGGTGTTCGATTCATGGTTTCATGACGCTGGAATGAGTACATCTTCTGATCTGCTGGCTTTTTTTGCCGATATAGAGCGACTGTCGAAAGAATTTAAAGATCTCTTCTTTGTTGTAAAAGAAAAAAGGCCTCGGTGGTTTTTCCGTGGACCTGCCTTTCCCAGACTCGAGTCGACTAAAATCTATTCTGTCTACGAGGGCTTAGAGAAACAACCACGTTTCTTTTTTACCGGATCCAACGCCGATTCCTCCGAAGTGATAGCCTTCAGTGATCTAGTCATCGCTTTTCCATTCACATCGGTCGGTCTCGAAACTCTAGGGGCAAGGTGCCGGGCGATCTTTTACGATTCAACCGACAAGCATCGGAACACTTACTACGCTCAAATCCCCGGACTGGTGGCGCATGGGTACCAGGAGTTGCGTGCTACCGTCCAGCGGCTTCTCTATGAGACTTCCAAAGAAGACTACGATCGATTTCTGGACACTCGAGTCAAGGGAGATCCGGAATCTTTCCTCGACGGCATGGCACTCACACGTTTCCGCCGGCTCCTGACAGAGCGTGAGTAATGGGCATGCGCGTTGAGCCCATTCGCAAGGATCTTTTCCCGGAATGGGACGACTTCGTCGACCGGTCGGACGATGCCTGGTTCTGGCACCGCCGCGCGTATATCGAGTTCCGAATCGAGCTGGCCGGCCGCCAGCACGTGCGCGATGAATCCTTTCTCCTCTTTGAAAACGCTTCCATCGTGGCCATCTGCCCGGCCGTGATCGAAGCCTGCAGTGAGGGAAAATCCCAGTACCATGAGTTCGCCTTCGGCGGCGATCCGTTGCCGATGCCGGCCTTGCGGAACGATCTCAGCCGCGCGAAGCGGCAGGAGGCCCTTGGACAGTATGTGACTGTCCTGAAGGAACTCGCAGCCAAGCACGAGATTCAGCATGGATCTTTCCGGGTGCCGGGATTGGCCCCTGCGCGTTGCCGGGGCGGCCTGGCTCCTGGAAATCAGTTGGTTCGCTACGGCTTCATTGATCTTTCATATCAGACCCAAGTGGTGGATTTGCAGCAGGATAACAAGGCGCTTTGGGATGACGTTCGCAAGGGGCACAAGCATGCCGTCAACCGGGCAGCCAAGGAGTTGGTGGTGGAGGTGTGGGAGCAGGGGTCCATCACGGACGGGAAATTCGAGGAATACCAGTCCCTTCACGTACGGGATGCGGGTCGGCAGGTGCGGTCCCAGAAGTCCTACGAGATAATGAGAGAGTGGATAAAATCCGGGTGGGGTGCTTTGATCGAAGCCCGGGCTGGATCGAGCCCGGTGGCCTTTGCCTTTGTCATCCTCTTCAAGGACGGAGCCTATTACGGCTCCGGGTGCCAGGATCCTGAAAGTCGGGATCGTGGAGCCACCCATTTGGTCCAGTGGCGGACGATCGAATGGCTGCAGAAGAAAGGAGTCCGGTTTTACGAACTCGGTATCCAGCACTATAGTCCGCAATGGTTCCTGATTCCCTCACCCAAAGACATCACCATCGCTCATTTCAAGCGAGGTTTCGGAGGGAGTGCGGTGCCGCTGGTTACAGCCGAATACTACTTTTCAGGAGAACATCTCCACCGCACGTTTTCGACGCGTCTGCAGGCTTTCTTTGCGGCCACTGATCGAGTCATGATCTGAGCTGGGATGACCGTCTATACGTCACAGCCATCAGTGCGATTGCGGGACTATCGTCTAGGGAGGGGGGTCTCCTGGGAGTCGCTTGACGAGCGCGTCTCGCGACTCGTGGGCGCCGAGGCGGTGGCGGTGCCTTCGGTCCGAGTGGCTGTACTGTGGATTCTTGAACATCTGGGTCTCAACCGTCATGCCGATGAAATTCTGGTCCCGCGGTTTCTTGGCCGCTGCATCCTCAACGTGCTGGGAAGGTGCGCGCTTCCTGTCCAATCGATTTCTTCCAGGACCAGAGTGGCTCTCGTTGTTCATCAGTTTGGATTTCTGCAGAATCTACCCATGATCGAAAGCGATCTCGCCAAGTCCAGAATTGAATACGTGGAAGACAGCCCTGCCGGTCTGGACTTCAAGGAAGGGTACGGACCACGCTCCCTTGGCCGACTAATTGCGCTGTCGAAGTTTCTGCCGGTTCTCAAGGGGGGAATTTTTTTATCTCCCCACCCTAACCTTCTGGAATTTCTGCGCAGGAAACGGAGCGGGCGGAGCCCCTGGTCATGGGTGATTTTTCCTGTGTTGGCCTACTGTCGGTGGCGGTGCTTGATGCCCCTGCATGTGGGGTGGGCAGATGCCCTCTACGAACTCTATCCGCTGTCGCCGGCAGACAACAGGTTTCTGCGGAAGAATTTTTGTAAGGGGCTGGAGCGGGTGGAATCGTACCAATGTGTCACTGAGAGGAGGCTTCAGTATGTGAGCAGTCGGCTTGGCGAGCGCGCGCTCTTGCCAGATCTCCAGCGGGTGACCTCCATCGTTCCATTGGTAGCGGATGGGATCGAGGAGAAGGTACGGACGATTCTTGCCCGACACCGGATGGATAGCAGCCTCTATCATTTTGATGAAGCAACTAATCTGCTGCATCCCCAGTATCGTCAAATGTTTCTTATTCCGCTGAACCCGACGATCCCTCAGGAGGTGTTTGAGTCCCTCGTCGCGGACCTTGCCCGAGCGTGAATCTTGATCGGTCACTCAGGAGTGGAAAGGAAGGGCCGGTCGTGGTGATTCGCCCAGCGGCTTCACTCGGGGAAGTGGATGAGGCATACGATCTAGCCGCGCGCGTGTTCGGCCCTACGTACCCTGAGGCTCTAAAACGGCTGGCGCACATCCGGCTTCGTGAGGAGCCAGAATCACCTGGGGATGTTCTGGTTGCAATCAGTAAGGAAAAGATCGTCGGGATGGTCCATGTTCTTCCCAGGGATGTCTATGTCCGCGGGAAGCGAGTCAAGGCGTTTGGCTTTGGGCATGTGTGCATCCATCCCTCCTATCATGGACAAGGGCACGGGAAGCAGTTGATCTTGCACGCGCTTGAGCTCGCGCGGGGGAAAAAGGGTGTCCTGGCAATTGTGATAGCCAGACGGGCGGTGGATGGGTTTTACTGGAAATATGGATTCGTGGGAATCGATTCGTTTGCGGAAGTGACTCTCAGCGGAGAGAGTTCGTCGGTTTCATCAGGGAAACGGATACGCTACACGACAGGAGTAGCACCCCGTCAGTTGCCTGCCCTCGCACGGGCCTACGAGCAAACTTATGCACCCTTACCATTCACATTTTGCCGGGATTCCCGCTGGTGGTCGCATCTTGGGGCCAGGATCAAGTCAGTATCGCCGGGCGTGCGCTGCGTGAACGTTTATCTGGATCGCCGCTGGCTGGGTTATTTCATTCTTAGCCAAGGTGCCGTCATCGAAGCGGCCTTAGAAAATCGGCACATCGAGCTATTCACGCAGGCACTGGTTCGTTACGTCCACGATACGCTGAAGGGTCCCGTACGCCTGGCGCTTGCCGTCTCTCATCCGTGTATTGAATATCTCCGCAAGTTTGCCCACACAATGAGTCTGAGGTTTGTCTGGAACGGTGGTCACATGGTGCGGGTTCTAGACAAGGAGAGATTCTTCGATCATTGGCCGCGGTTTGGGAAAAAGGGCCGAGGACAAGGGGAAGGACTCGACGTGAAGGCCAGTGCCAGCAGATTAAATGTCGCCAGCCATGAGGGTGCGAGGCGCCTGGTCCTGGCAGCGTTCGGCGCGGCGTCCTTGCCATCAAAAACGAAGCAAACGGGTCCTGTCTCTACAGCCAGTTGCGCGGTTCGGCTTCACCCGGTGTGGTCGATCCTGGACGAGTTTTGACTGTGTCTGGTCGCTGCAGAACCGCGATAGCAGCGCAGAGGGACAGAGGCTTGTGATGGCTACGACCATCTGGTTTTTTCTGCAGAGGAACCTTAGGCTTTACGGCGCGCTGGCAATTATTCTGCTTGTAGCTGCCGTCCTTGAAGCGCTCAGTGTGGGAGCGCTCTTCCCCCTCATGACGGCGGTGCTGGGTGGGCAGGCTGGTAGTGGAGGGGGATTCGTTCTCTCGATCCTGCAAACTGCCTCCCAGATCGTACCCGGCCAGGATCGAGTGTTTGCCACCGTGATGCTGCTCATCAGTCTCATTACTTTGAAATCGTTGACAGTGACGTTACGCGATTATCTTATCGCTTCAGCAAGTGCAAAGGTTGTCTTTGAAGTCAAGCAGGCAATTTTCAATCGGCTCCTTCGGGCGCCCTACCAGTACTTTCTCGACCACAGGCAGGGGGATCTCAGTTATCGCCTCACATCGGCGCCGCAGAGCCTAGGACTCATGCTATTGCTGATTCCTTCCGCTGGGGCGCAGGCCATGATTGTGCTTGCCATTTGCCTTCTGTTGGCCACGATTAGCTGGCAACTGACTGCCGTGATTGTCGGGTTTGGCGCTGTTCTCTATGGTCTTTTGCGACAAGTTGCAAAGCGGATTTCTCACGTTGTTGGGAAGCGGCGAACGTTGGCGCTCACGCGTGAACTCGGAGTGGTGATGGAGTTTTTTGCCGGGATCAAAGAGATTCTGGCTGCCAGGGCGGCAAATAGGTGGGCGCGTTTGTATGAGCGAGAAGGAGAGGAACTTAGGCAGGTGCAAATCAAGGACAGCATGTGGCAGTCCATTCCCGGTATCCTGATCGAATGGGCATTTTTTGTACTGATCGGCGTCATGGCATTAGCCGTTCAGGCTACTCATGGCGAAGGCATCGGGAGTGCCATCCCCATGATGGCGGTTTATGCCTATGCCTTGTATCGACTGATCCGCGCGGTGAGCATCCTCAGCCAGTACAAACTCCGACTGAGCGGTCAGTTTGCGGACGCGGAGGTTCTGTACCGGGCGTTCCATGAGCCGTTTCCTCCCTTGCGCGAAGGCGCTGTCGCCGACGTGAGATTTGTCGATGCGATGCGATTCGACCACGTTTCCTTTATGTACCCTGGGCGCACGGAATACGCCCTCGACCAGGTCAGTGTGACTATTCCCAAGGGGAGTGTCACGGCGCTGGTGGGTCATTCCGGATCGGGAAAGACGACCCTGGTGAACCTCTTGCTGAAGTTCTACGATCCCACCGATGGGGTCATCCGTGTAGATGGACAGGATCTGGGTGGCTGCCGGCGTGACGCCTGGGTAGGGTTGATGGGGTATGTGAGTCAGGAGGTTTTTATCCTGAATGGGACCATAGGCGACAATATCCGATTTGGTGTATCGGAATGCCCGGATGCAGATGTCGAGGCAGCGGCCAGAGCCGCCCATGCCCATGAGTTTATTGCCGATCTTCCGCACGGGTATGCCACAGCTGTGGGGGATCGCGGGATGACACTTTCCGGAGGACAACGCCAGCGAATTGCTATCGCACGGGCGTTACTTCGGAAACCGGAAATTCTGATCTTCGACGAAGCGACCAGCGCGCTGGATGGTGTCTCAGAGGCGCTCATCCAGAAAGCAATTGGCGAGTTGGCACGGGACCATACGGTTATTCTCGTCGCGCACAGGCTCTCGACGGTCCGTTTCGCCGATAAAATCGTGGTTTTGAATCAAGGGCGCGTGGTCGAGACGGGCAGTCATGAAGAACTGCTAGCCCGCAAGGGACAATACAGCCTGATGATGGCCTCGTCATTGGATTGACCAGTAGAATGATGGGGACGATTCTGTTCGTGGCGGTGCACAAGGGGCCCTATCTTTCCATTGCGCCGCTTCAGGCGGAGTTCGAATCGAAAAAAGTCTTGTTTCTCGTGGAGGGACCTGCCAAGGAAGCCTGCCGTGCCGGCGGACAAGCGTACTGGGAGTTGAGCAAGGTTGTTCAGCAATGCGGAACGATCGACCAGTTCTTGAAGACACAGACTGTTCAGGCTATTATCACCGGGACTTCCGATGGCCTTCCAGAAGGCAATATCGAAGAGCAGGCGGTGATTGCGGCAGTAGATATGGGAATTTCTCTGTTTGTCATCGAGGATTTTCCTGGCAATTACCGCCATAGACCTGGAACTAAGTTGGATGGCCTCTTTGTCGAAGATGAGATGACGCGGGATGTGCACGCATCCTGTGGTGTACCGCCGGAACTTATATATTGCGCTGGTAACCCACGGTACGATGGGCTGCATGCGGTCGACCGGGAAGCGCTCCGTGTCGGGACGCGTGCCCGACTGGCGTTGGGTGATGAACAGGTCATCCTGTGGGCGGGACAGCCGGAAGCCGCGCGCTCGTTCGATGCGTTCGCACGGCTTGTTCCTTGCCTTGTCCAAGCTGGTGTCACCGTGCTCTTCAAAGCGCATCCGCGTGATCGGCTATATCGCGAAGGAGCCTACAGGCCGTTGCTCTCCGGAATTAGGCAAGTAAAGGATGTAACCGATGAGCGCGAAACGGCTGGACTATGCTGCGCGGCGGATCTTGTGATCACACAGTTTTCCTCGGTAGGAGTCGAGGCTGGGTACCTGGGCACGCCGGCGCTATATGTCTTGTTCGATGACCTCGGCAAGGCGTACCTGCGCCAGCATAAAGGCTATGAGATCGTGCCGTGGGTGGAAAGAGGATGCGCGTTTGCGATGGATTCGAAGAGTGAGATGCACAATGTGATCGTGACGGCGTTGTTCAACGAAGAAGCTCGCTCGCAAGTTCGGGATAATTTTTCCCGCTGGTACGGGACGAGACCGCTCGGCGCGCAGGCAGTCGGGACGATTATCCGTCAGATTCTGAACTGAAGGGCTTAGATGCGAAGGGAGAGACGCATGGCCGGCAACGGCGGCAACAAGTTGAAGATCATCGGCGAGGGGAACTTGTTGGATGATGGGAGTATGGAGTGGAATGGCTATGAGCGGGCTGACCTACTCCGCGCGGTGCAGGGCGACGAAACATTCACACACCTGCGTCATCCGGAAGTCCGATATGAGGTGACCGATCATTGCAACGCCATCTGCATCATGTGCCCACGGGATAAGCATGAGAACGGGCGCCCGCACGGCATCATGGACTTGGAGAAGTACAAACGCAGCATCGACGAGGTGGTTGCGTTAGGGGCGAAAAAGATCGTGTTGACCGGCTTCGGTGAACCGCTGATTGATCGGACGCTGGAGCAAAAGATTGCCTACGCCAAGTCCAGGAACTTGAACACTTACATCATAACCAACGGTTCGTTGATTTCCCGGGCGCGGGCCAAGAGCCTGATCGAAGCCGGCTTGGACGAGATGCGGGTGAGCTTCTATGGGATGCGGCCCGAAACTTACAACGTCGTGATGGAGAAGTTGGACTACCATGTGGCAACGAACAATCTCCTTGGTTTTCTGGAGGAACGAGCCGCACGAGGGCTGAAGAAGCCCAAGCTGGAATTATCTTATTTGGTGATGAAGGAGAATGAGTCGGACGTGGATGCCTTCCGGGCGTACTGGGAGCCGAAGGCAGATGCCATCGAGATCTGGAAACCACACAATTTCGGCGATGGACGAAGCTACCGAGAGCGGCATCAGGCGCTGGAAATAAAGACCACCTGCGGCCGGCCGGAGAATGGGCCGCTCCAGATCCAATGGAATGGTGAAGTGATTCCTTGCTGCTATGACTACAATAACCAGATTATTTTGGGCAACGCCTTTGACGCGCCGGTGTTGGATATTCTCAATGGGGAAAAGTACCGCTTGCTCCGCTTGGCGCATCGCACCAAGCAGTTCAAGTTATTTCCCTATTGCGACCAGTGCGACCAGTTGCTGCCGCACGCCGATGCGCTGGTCTACACCAACCGGCACAACCTGCCGCCTGAAGTCGCCGTCCGGCTCTCCAACACGGATCTGTACGATCTCGTCGCGGACAAGGAAATCCAGCCGGAGAACGTCAGCGAGCGCTACCGCAGCGGGCTCATACCTGATCCGACTTCTCTTTCATAGAACGTTTCATCCAGAACGCATATGGTGAGTTGATGGGCTTCTATGATGCTTGGAAGTCGGAGGCACACGTCCAGCTGTTCGATATCTGGAGTCGCGCCCCTCTTTTCGTATTGCGCGAACGGTACGAGCGCTTTAACGAAGTTAAGTTGCTTAATGCCTCGATAGATGGGCACAAGCAGTCCTTTGCTATGTTAGAAGTTGGTTGTGCGACGGGAGAGTTCTATCGCTATTTTGCTTCCCGCCATCCCAAGGCATCCTACATAGGCTGTGACATCTCGGGCGCTGCCATCAAGCGGGCACAGGAGAAGTACAAGGCTCCTGATCGGTTCATGCAGACCGACAAGGAACTGTCAGGGGTCGCAGAGCGCAAACCCGATGTAGTGTTCTGCCGTGATGTGATCCTCCACCAGACCGACCCGTTTGTGTTCCTCCGTCGACTCTACGATCTCGCTCAGAGGCTGCTTATCCTGCGGTTGAGGACTCGGGATGTTGGAGTGACTGAGAAAGACCCGGAAAAGTCCTGCCAACTCAATTACGGCGTGTGGGCCCCTTACATCGTTATCAATTCTATGGAACTGCTGAATACAGTTAAAGGGTTTACGCCGCGCCCCAAGGTGGTGCGGTTAACCAAACATTACATGGTCCTGGGAGGACAGCATGCCCGTTATCTTCCCAAGGATTGTTATTTTAAGGAAACAGGTACGGCGGAATCGGCGCTGCTGATTGAAAAAGGCCCCGGGGCTGGCGATATTGAAGTTGTGGAAGAGACCGCGCCTGAAGACCTACGGCTCGGGCTTACGGCCGGAATTGTCTCCTGGCTATCCAGACATTGAACCTCAGGCTTCTTCCCAATTATCCCGCGCTTCGCTGCTTATTCCGGCAGTATTACCAAAGTGTTCGAAGTGACACCCCATCCAGTTCCCGCCATCACTCGTCGCACTGGCAACAGTATACCCAGAAGTCTCACGTGGAGATTGATAGTGACGATACCCTGCTCGGCATTGAGGGAGAAGGTTTCGGTAGTTATCGAACCGATGCGTTCCTTAAACGGCTTGCTGATTATCTATGCTGCACGGTCCATTTCCTGCGAGCAGACAACAAGAGAGAGCTTGTTCGGTTAACTCGCGTTGCGTTGTCGTTGGCGAAGAAGATTCCTTTTGGATATCACTATCTGAGTTATGATTTGTTCAGACAAGTGCATGCATTGGCCACTATCAGTCAGCATTTTCACCCCCACACAGATGAGAAGTTTAGCGTGCTTGTTATCGGAGATGGATATGGATTTCTTTCGGCGCTCACCAAGGCGATCTATCCTTCTTCGTGTTTAGTTCTGGTTGATATTGGCAGAACTTTATTTTTTCAGTGCCTCTACTCGCAGATTCTATACCCGGAACGTGTGCATAAAGTTGTAGGCTTTGATGAGGGTGGTCAGGGCCGGGAACAGACGACTGATTTCTTGTATTGCCCTGCTGAGATGCTGGAAGAGATGCGGGATCGGCGTTATCGCTTAATTATGAATGTTTGCTCCATGCAGGAAATGAACAAGGCCGATATCGAGAGGTACTTCAGGTACCTTCGGGCTCACGCTGAGAGCGGAGCCACGTTTTATTGCTGCAATCGACAATCCAAAGCTCTGCCCGATGGGGAGCTAGTCGAATTCGATGGTTATCCCTGGCGGTCCACAGACCGATATCTGATCGATGGGCATTCTTCTGTCTATAGCTTCTGGTTCAGCACGAGGAGAAATAGAAACAGGCCAAAGTGGCACGGCCTCGCAATTCCCTTCCCCTTCCTCGATGGGCCTGATGGCCCCGTGCGACACCGCCTTACTGTTCTCTGAACATGTTCGTGAAGTTTAGAAAGTTGGTTCTATGACCACTGTCATCCTGGGCCACGATCTCGGCGCGCTCCGTTCCTGCCTGCCGCCTCCAAGCGAGCCGCTGCGCTATCTGATCCTTCGCGAGTCCCGCGCAAGCCGAGACATTCGGACCTTTCTCGAACGACGTGGACGGTCGCAGGAGCTGTCCCGCGCGGCGTTGTTCCGTGAGCAGTCGCCCAGGTTTCAACGTGCCTACAGGGACGCGATGGGCCGGTTGAACGCAGCATTCGGATCGCGCGACTGGTGGGCCATGCCCTTTACGACGAAGAATCCGATTTCCACCGACTTGTGCCGAAACGCTTTTGTGTTTCTGCTGGTCGTTGACCTTGTTTGTAAGATGGATGGGGTGCTGGTCCTCGTCACCGAAAGCACACGGCTGGCCGGCCAGGTCGAGGTCTGGGGTCAGACGGAAGGGGTGCCTGTCATCAATGCCGTGCGACAGGGCTGGACCGTGAGTAGCCTCATTGATCGACTTGCACCGCTGGCCATTCTGCTGTTGATGGCCCGCGCCCTGTGGGTCAGGTTCAAACTGGGCCATGCAGATTACGCGCAGCACGCGACAGGCGAGCGTCCAGCCGCGATTGTTACCCTGGTCCATCCGCATTCGATCATGGCTGATGGTCGATTTCGGGACACCTATTTTGGTGACTTGAGCAACTGGCTGGCGTCCCGCAACGTCCCAGTTGTGACGGCGGGTATTATTCAGGGACAAGCCCTGCCGTTGTCGAGTGCGTTTCGGTCTCCGGCCTCTCCTTCCAGTCGAATTCCGTTCGACGCGCTTCTCCCTCCCGGTGAGATCCTCCGGTGCGGTTGGGACGCGCTGCGGGCGTTCTTATCCTGGCGTCGCCAGGCGAATGCAGTACGGTTGGAGATCAGAGGCATCACGTTGGATCGGCTGATTCGGCATGCGATCCGGGACGCTCACGCCTCTGGTGATGTCTTCAGGAATTTGTATGTTTACCGTTGCGCCGGCCGGTTAGCTGAACGGCTCAATGTCACTCGTTGCTGGTATCCCTACGAGAATCGGGCGTGGGAAAAAATGCTGCTCTTAGGCATGCGAGCTACTAGACCGAGTATGCGCCTCGTCGGCTATCAACATGCCTCGGTGACGGCCAGCCACACCAACTTCCTCCTGACCGATGAAGAGGTCAAGATCACGCCGCTGCCTGATGCGATTGTCACCCTCGGCGACGTGACACGTCAGTGGTTGATCAGGGAGGGTAACCATCCATCCTCGATGCTGAAGACCGGCTGCGCGTTGCGACAGCAGAAAGTCAGCTCAGCCGCACTTCGAGTACGTCGGGCGACGCGAGTGACGCAGGTGTTGCTGGCCTTGGCCACCAACCTTAATGAGTATGTTGGCGCACTTGGATTCCTGGAGGACGCCTCCGCAACGACTGGGTTCTGCCGGCACGACGGTCGGGCGCTGCGCATCCGGCCGCATCCCACGATTTCATTGAATGAAGCGGTACAGCTGATGCCTGAAGGGCGCATCCACTTTCACTACACGGTCTCCGCGGGAACCGTGACTGAGGACCTAGCCTGGGCCGATGTGGTGCTCTATGCGTCTTCAACTATTGGGCTGGAAGCGGTGGGGCTCGGTGTACCGGCTGTGTACCTGGACCTCGGTGGCATCCTCGATACGGATCCAATGGGGGGATGGACAAATCTGAAATGGATTGCCAGAGAGCCGAAGGATCTTGCGGGAGTGCTGGCCGAAATCGAAGCGTTATCAGAGCAGCAGTATCAGGAACGGCAGCGGACCGGGCAAGCCTATGTGGGTGCCTACCTTGCACCAGTAACTAACCACGCTCTCCAGGTCTTTTGCGAGGCCTAGGTCTGATGCTCAAGGACCTGACTATCGTGTGCCTGGCAGGATGTGAGTGGGACTTCACGTGGCAGCCGACGCAAGAGGTCATGCTCCGGCTGGCGCAAGCGGGGAACCGTGTGCTGTACATCGAGCCGACTGGCACACGGAACATCCGTCTGGCCGACTGGCGTCGCCTCATGGATCGGCTGCGGACCAAGGCGGCCGGAGTGCCTCGCTCGCACGCGTTACCGCCGACGCTGACGATTTATGCGCCCCTCGTGCTTCCCTTTCCGCACTCCAGGCTGGCGCAGCGCATCAACCGGTGGATCATTCAGCAGGCCATCCGGCGTTGGCTGCGTGGCCCGGCCCGACCGGATCTGTTCTGGGTCTATTTCCCTTCGCCCCTGAATGCGGAACTGATTCGGTCCCACGAAGCCAGGGCAGCGGTCTATCAGATCATGTCCTCGGCCGAAGCGGCACGTCCGCATCCCGGCATTGTTGCAGCGAACGACGCGCTGCTGGCGCACTGCGACCTGGTTTTTGCCAACAGCCGGCGGTTGCAGGAGCAAGCCAAGCGGGTGAATCATCGCTCCTACCTGTTCAGGGCAGGGGTCAATCTGGAGCTGTTCGAGCAAGCGGACCACGATTACAGCCCGCCACCCTCTGACCTGGCAGATTTGCCAGATCCCGTCATTGGGTATGTTGGGGCTTTGCACCAGTGGGTAGACATCGACTTGCTGCAGAAGGTCGCCACCGGGATGCCGGACTGCCGATTTGTTTTATTGGGACCGCTTGGGCAGGACATCAGTGCGCTCCAAAGCCTGCCGAACGTCCGCTGGATTGGGCAGAAGCCACACGGTGAGATTCCCCGCTATGTACGTCACTTCGACGCCTGCGTGATCCCATACGTACTGGATGACTACACCGAAACTGCCTATCCGGCGAAGCTCAACGAGTATCTGGCGCTGGGCAAGCCGGTCGTGGCCACCCCGCTGCCGGAGCTCGTCGACTACAACAAGGAGTATGGAGAGGTCCTGCATTTGGCCGGGGGTGCGCCCGCTTTTATTAAAGGCTTGCGTCAGGCGCTAGCAGAGACGATGCCTGCCATGCGGGATCAGTACCGGCGAGTGGCTAGCCAGAATTCCTGGGCAATGCGCGTCGAAGAGATGTCACGCCTAGTCGAAGACACTCTGAATCAACCTCGAACCTCAAACCTCAAACCTCTGTGAACATCTTAGTCACCGGGGCGACCGGTTTCATCGGGCGGCACCTTGTTGCTCGTTTCATCAATGCAGGCCACCAAGTGCGCATTCTGACCAGAGGGAACAGTGCGGTCCCATCCGAATGGATTGGTCGCGTGGATGTCATAACCGGTGATCTTCTTAACGAGGACTGCGCGCGGTCAGTGGTAAAAGGAATAGCGGCTGTCGTGAATCTGGCCGGGGTGCTTACGGGCAAGACTCGCATGCGCGAGGTTAATGTAAATGGTGCGCGGCTCCTTGCAGAAGCCTCCGCCCAGGCGGGAGTGTCACGTCTGATTCATGTCAGCAGCGCCGGCGTCGTCGGAGCGCCGGCGACTGAGGTGGTGACGGAAGACGCGCTATGCCATCCGCACACGCCCTATGAGCAGAGCAAGTACGAAGGGGAGCAGGCGGTGCTGGCTGTGACGGCAAACAGCAAACTGGAAACTGTGGTTCTGCGGCCGACCACTGTGTTCGGTGAGGGTCCTCGTTCCGGGAAAGACAGCCTGCTCGAGTGGATGAAGGCTGTGCAGCGTGGACGGTTCGTGTTCTTTGGCCAGGGTGGTGTCGCTAATTATGTGTACGTTGGTGATGTGGTCGAGGCTATCTGTCAGGCGGTTGCAAATCAGTCTCGCGGCTCCGCTGTGTACTTTGTGGCGGATCCCGCGCCGTTGCGAGAGTTTGTGGCAGCCATGGCGGATGCCTTGGGTGTCCCAGTGCCGACGAAGCATATACCGGCATGGGCGGCCTACACGGGAGCTGGCCTGATGGAGATCGGGCGGCGGTTTGGATTACCGGCGCCGTTGACAATCGCACGAGTCCATGCCCTGACGTGCAGGCACCGTTACATCGGAGACCGTTTCCAGCGAGCATTTACGGCGTTCAAGCTTATTGGCTATCGCGACGGGCTGAAGCAAACTGCGGCATGGTACCGATTGGCAGGAGCTCATCTGTGAGCATGTTTTTAAAGCTCCTTCAGCTGGAAGTGTCTGTAAAAACTATTTTAGTAGGGTTGGTTGCTCTTTACCTCGTTGTCCTGTCAGCGGGATTTCTTTTCTTGGGCTCTAATTCCTTATTCGATGGAACAACAGCTTCCTTGGGGCTAGCACTCGGGGTGTTTGTTCTTGTTTCCCTATGGTCCAGTCCAGCATCGATGTTTCCGCAAGTGGCAATGCTCACACTCTATTTTCTACTGTATGGCTTTCCCCGTATTGCGGGGTATCTTCTATGGCCAGATGCCGTCACTTTTCCATTCGGTGAGGGTATTGGAAAGGCAGAAATCAATTTGGGGCTCTTGTACATCCTTGCCGGAACAGTCGTGATACTTGTTGGAATCTTACTAGCCGACACTCTAACGCGAAACCATGCTCAAGTAGTAAGTTCCACTCCGATTTTGGATGATGACCATCCTTTGGCAGCGTTGTTCATGGCTTTTATCACCGTGATGCTATTCGACTGGTTTACCACTGTCTTCCTTGATGTCAGTAATTTAGGAAAGCTTCGTCTGGAGACAGGTAATAGCTATGTTCAGCTTCTTAAAGGACTATTCGGTTTTGATATGGCTTATTTCGTGGTCCTTATTGCCTTGTTCCTTAGAGGAAGGAAGGAACAAGGGACTTATCTCATGATCGTGATTTGCAGCGTCCTTTATATCCTTTACTCTTCATTCCTCGGTAGCCGGAGTACCGGGCTAAGGGTGCTGTTAATGCTTTTTGCAATATTGATAGCCACCCGCCCAAGTTTCAAAGCCCCACTAATTCGTTATTGCAGTATTATTTTGATTTTGATTGTAGCCAGTTTGTGTGTATACCCGCTAGCGACACAGCGGAGATTTGACATAAATCGGCAGTACCAAAAGACGCTGGACAAGGTCCCTCCTCAAGAAAGAACCAGGGACGGGACAGATTTATACGGTGACATACCTAGGCTGTTCATTACTCTTTCGAATCGGTTCCAATTAATTGACTACTCAATCTTAGTGCTCTCTCAAAAAGGGAATCCCGAAGAGAAATCAAAGTACATGAAATTGGATTATGCTCTTAAAAGCATCATGAATTACATTGTTCCGGGTGTCATATTTCAGGAAGCAGAACTCGATACATCGAGGGTTTTAGCTATCATTTACCGTGGGTTTTCAGAAGATTACGTCAAAAGCCATGGACACTTCAGTGAGTTTTGGACAGGGTGGGGACTGGCATATGTATTATTTGGGTGGTACGGAGGGCTTGCCGCACTTTGTTTTGCAGGGTTTGTCCTGCAGCTTTTCTATGTTTTGGTTCACGTGATATCAGGAAAGTATAGAGCCTACTTGGCTTCGTGGTACATTCTGTTAGCCCCAATGCTGGTCTATGCTAGTAGCGGATTGGACCATACAGTGACTACTGCGGGGGTTCTGTTGCTGCAAACCACAGTCGTAGTTATCCTTCTCTCTCTGTGGGGGACAGCATTCCGATGGGTCAGGAGTCCTTCGCGATCTAATGTCACCCTGCCCAAGTAGTACGTAATTGTGAATCCCACGAGCAGTGCTGTATTTTCATGCCCTCGTGAGCGGTGGAGAGTTGTTCTGCTGCCACCTCTCTAAGCTTGGGATTCTACCTGGGTTAGGCCGTCCTCATTTCATAATGGAGTCAAGATGAGAGTAATGCTCCTTGGTCACGCAGGTCTGAAGATCGAAACCGCGGATGCCACTATTCTGGTGGATCCATGGCTGTCACCGGAAGGCGCGTATCAGGCTTCCTGGTTTCAGTATCCCGAGAACCAGCATGTTATCAACCCTGCATTATTTACGCCAACAGCCATTGTGATTTCACATGAACATCAGGATCACGTTGATCCTTGGCTACTGAGACAGGTGCCTCCAGAAGTTCCCGTTATCATTCCACGCTATTCTTCTCCTGCCCTCTGGAAAAAGATTTCTTCGTTCAGGCCGGGGAAGATCATTGAGGTTCGATCGTGGGAGATTCTGAAGCTGAGCGAACAAGTCAGTGTATATTTTGTTTCGGAAGAATCCCCCATGAATCACGATTCGGCCGTTGTCATTCTGGGGCAAGGACATACCATTTTGAATATGAACGACGCTCGCCTGTCACCTGCGCAGATAAGGCGTATACGTAACAGGGTTGGTGGAAAAATCGATCTTTTGACGATTCAAGGCTCTGGCGCTTCCTGGTATCCTATGTGCTATGAATATTCCGACGAACAAAAAATGGATATCTCTCGTCGTCAACGCTTGGCTAAATTGTCATATGTTGAGCGGGCAGTTCGCGCGTCCGAGCCAGACTTCGTGATGCCCTTCGCTGGCCCTCCGTGCTTCCTGGATCCCGAGTTATTTATACACAATCGAGAAATGCATGATGGCTATTTCCCGGACCAGCATCAGGTCGAGGAATGGCTTGGCTTACAAGGTTTTAAAAATACGGTGACGTTATTCCCTGGGGATGTATGGGATCTCGAATGTCAAGCCAAGGAGCCGGATCGATTATGGGAAGGGTTTAGTTATGGAGATAGGTTCGACTACCTCAATGCCTACGCGAATAATCGGCGGGCAATGATCCGAAACGTTTTGCAGCGCTTTCCCCACCCGACCGTTTCCCTGTGGGAGCCTTTTAGGGATTATTTTGAGAAACTGCTGCAAATGAGTCCGTACTTCAATCAGAGGATTGGAATGCGAGTCGGATTTGAAATCACAGGTGGTGGCGGAGGGGAGTGGTCGGTAGATTTTCGGGAAGGCCTTTTGGGTGTGTGCCAGGGAACAAACGACTGCGTTTATAAGTATAGGTTCGAGTCCCGATGGCTCTTGCCGATTCTCAACGGGACTCTGCCGTGGGAAGATTTCTTCTTGTCTTTACGATTTAGTGTTTGGCGTGAGCCGGACTTATACAATGATCACTTACTTGGGCTTCTAAAATTTGCAACCCCTGAAGCCTTAAGAGCGGTGGAGCTATTTGAGACATCGCTAAATCAGGAAGAAACATTCACCATCCAAACTGAGGGACGCAATTATGAAGTGCAACGGTACTGTCCGCATGCAGGGACGGACCTTCTAGAAACCGCCGAGGTCTTGCCGGGCCGAATTCTCCGATGCTTGGCTCATTACTACGAGTTCGAGCTCGAGAGCGGGAATTGTGTGAACGGGATTTGTCCACGTCTCAAAACCAAACGCCGGTAGCTTTTTATCGAATTGTACGTTCCAAGGCTGCAAAAAAGTTGGTTTTCTTGGTGGGTGACGATTGGGGGTTGCACGATCGTCATCATGGGGTTGGTGGCTACTGGGTTTTTTTACGCTGGCCACCTACTCGTTATAAACAACGAGCCTAGACAGGCAGATGTCGGCGTGGTTCTCGCCGGACATTTTGCGCGCGCCAGCTACGCTGCCGACTTGTATCGCCAGGGCCTGATTCAGCGAATCTGGGTAACGCGACCGGTTCGTGAGAATGGGCTGGCGCTGGTGGATGCGCTGGGAATTCCCTATCCACGCCAGGAAGAGATCAGTCGTGCTGTGCTGTTGAAGAAGGGCGTGCCGGACGACCGCATTGAAATTATCGGAAACAACGTCGCCAGCACGATTGCGGAAGCTAGGCTGGTGGCGGACCTGCTGAAAGCACACCCCAACGTTCGATCCCTGCTGATTATCACGACCAGAGTCCACGTCCGTCGGGCGCGGGCGATTTTCTGCCACGTGCTTGGAGACTCGTCTCCGGTGACCATCACGGTGTCGGGGACGCCATCCGACGGATTTGTGGCCGATCGCTGGTGGACGGACCGGGAGTCGGCTCGCCAAGTGGTCCTTGAAACGGCCAAACTGATGCTGTTCTGGGTGGCGACGGAGCTTTAAAAGGTTCGAGGTTCGAAGTTCGAGGTTTGCATGGGAGAAACTCATCAGATCCGCGTGTTGCATGTCTGCACAATTCTCTTGACGGCACAGGCGTTTATTGCACCGATTGCCCGCTTCTTGATCGGACGCGGCTACGATGTGGCGGTGGCCTGCTCGAACGACGCAGCGGCGGATGGCCCCGGTCTTTCAGGCGGCCGGGACGATGTGGGTTGCCTGCTTTATCCTGTGCCGATCCCGCGAGCCATTCGACCGTTCCAGGATCTCCGCGCCGTCTGGCGCCTGTATCGGCTGATCCGCCGTCTCAAACCCGACATCGTTCACACGCAGACGTCGAAGGCGGGTGTCGTGGGCCGTCTGGCGGCGCGATTGGCCTGGACGTCAGTTATCATTCACACGGCCCATGCGTTTCCGTTTCATCCCTATGTGCCGGCTCCTCTCCGGTTGGCCTATGTGGCGATCGAGCGGTGGGCAGCCGGATGGACGGATTTGCTGATGGTGGATACGGAGAGCGTACGTGCGGACGGCCTGCGGCACCGGATCGTCCGTGACCCCAGCCGGATCGTCACGGTGCCGATGGGCGTGGACCTCAAGAAATTCTCGCCTTCTATGCAAGGACCTGATAATCTTCGAAAATCTCTTGGATTTGGGCCACGTGATCTGGTGGTGGGAACTGTTGCCCGGCTGGTTCCAGACAAGGGTGTGGAGTGTTTTCTTCGGATGGCCGCGCTCATTCGGAACAAGCGTTCTGATGTCAGGTTTCTAATCGCCGGGGACGGTCCGCTTCGCCAAAGCCTCGAAGAGTTGGCCGAGTTACTCGGCATCCGGGAGGTTGTCGTGTTTGTCGGTCATCGGACGGACGTCCCGACATTGATGCAGGTCATGGATCTTTTTGTTCTGCCGACTCTGCGTGAAGGATTCGGCGTGGTCTTCGCCGAAGCCATGGCGATGGGGAAGGCGACAGTGGGCAGCCGGATCGGTCCGGTTGCAGAGGTGGTGGAGGAAGGGGTCACGGGCTATCTCGTTCCCCCTGATGATCCGGATGCCTTCGCGGCGCGCGCGCTGGACCTGTTGAATGATGAGACGAGGCGCCGCGCGTTCGGCGAGGCTGGCCGGCGGCGCGTCGAAGCCCGCTTCAGCGCCTCCCGGATGTGCGAAACGATCGAGCAACACTATCAACGCCTGCTCAAGCTCAAAGGGCTCACGTCGTGATTAGGACTCTTCAACTGCTTATCAAGCATTCACTGGATCGTGTGGCGGCTATCGTTCTCCTGTGCCTCTTTTCGCCGGTGCTGCTGCTGATCGGTGTCGTCATCCTGATGGAATCGGGGCGGCCGGTGCTGTTTGTCCAGATCCGCGTCGGCCATCAGGGTCGGCCGTTCCGGGCGTACAAGTTCCGGACCATGGTTCCGGGAGCCGAACAGGTCGGGCTCGGCACGACCGTCGCTGCCGGCGATGATCGGATTACGCGTGTCGGCGTGTTCTTACGGACATGGAGCCTGGACGAGCTGCCGCAGTTGTTGAATGTGATTCGCGGAGACATGAGCCTGGTTGGCCCACGGCCGACATTGGAGCATCAGGTGGAGCGGTACACCCCGTTCCAGCGGAGGCGTCTGGAGATGAAGCCCGGCATTACCGGGTGGGCGCAGGTCTGCGGCCGCAACTCGCTTCCGTGGGCGAAACGGATCGAGTTGGACATCTGGTATGTCGATCGTTTTTCGCTCTTGCTGGACATCCGAATTCTGCTTCGCACGATCGGAGTCTGGTTGCGGCGGGAAGGCCTGTATGGGCCTGGCGGGGTCAACGACGATTTTGTGCCCAAGGAGCAGGGATAGCCGTGGCGCGCAAGCCGAAGATCGTTGTGTTCGGTGCCGGGGGGCATGCGAAGGTTGCCGTGGACGTGCTGGTGCAGATGAAGCGCTACGAAGTTGTGGCGTTACTGGACGACAGCGCGGAATTGCACGGAACGGTGCGCTGGGGATATCGGGTGCTCGGTGGGCGCGATCGCTTTGCGGCGCTCATCAAGCGCGGCGTGTCCCATCTGATCGTAGGCCTTGGCGAAAACCGTCTTCGCCGAGATGTCTTCGAAGAGGCGGAGAAGGCAGGTTTTGAGCTGGTGCCCGCCGTGCACCCCACGGCGCAGATCGGAAGCCGGGTCAGGATCGGCGCCGGTTCCCTCTTGGTGGCGGGCACGGTGGTCAATGTGGATGCCGAGATCGGGGACGACGTGATCGTAAACACGGGAGCGACCGTTGATCACGATTGTCAAATCGGTGCTCATGTGCATCTTTCTCCAGGCGTGCATCTTGCCGGTAGAGTAACCGTTGGCGAACTTACCCACATCGGCATAGGGGCTGTTGTTCTGCCGAGCCTGACGATCGGACGTGCCTGCATTGTTGGAGCCGGGGCGGTCGTGCGGGAATCAATCCCGGACGGAGCGATCGTGGCGGGAAATCCCGCCCGTCCAATCAAAGCAGAAGACACGTTGCATGGCGCATGAGCCCATGAAAATCCCGTTGTCCCATCCGGACATCACCTCCGTTGAACGGCAGGCGGTGCTGGATGTCCTGGATTCGTCCAATCTGAGCCTCGGACCAAAGCTCAAGGAGTTTGAACGGGCGGTCGCTAAGTATACGGGCGTGCGGCATGCCGTCGCCGTCAACAGCGGCACAAGCGCGCTGCAACTGATCGTACGGTCACTGGGCATCGGGCCCGGCGATGAAGTCATCACGACCCCGTTCAGCTTTATAGCCTCTGCCAACTGCATCGTCGTCGAAGGCGCGCGGCCCGTGTTTGTGGACATTGATCTCGGTACCTACAACCTGGATATTGCCAGAATCGAGGCGGCGATCACGCCGAAGACGAAAGCGATCCTGGCTGTGGATGTCTTCGGACGGTGCGTGGATTGGGAGAGTCTTCAAGCAATTGCCGACCGGCATGGGCTGGCCTTGATCGAGGATTCCTGCGAGGCGATCGGAGCCGAATCGAACGGAAAGCGGGCTGGGTCATTTGGCGATGCCGGCTGTTTCGGTTTCTATCCCAACAAGCAGATGACGACCGGGGAAGGCGGCATTATTGTCACGGACCGCGAAGAATTGGCCTTGGCCTGTCGTTGTCTGCGCAACCAGGGCCGCGAAGAAGGGCAGGGCTGGCTGGAACATACCAGGATCGGGTTCAACTACCGCTTAAGCGATCTCAATTGCGCGCTCGGCCTGGCACAACTTTCTCGACTGGACGAGATGCTTGCCAAACGGGAAGCCGTTGCCAGTCTCTACATCGAGCGATTGCGCGATCTGAAAGGCGTGGTGGTTCCGCCACCCGTGAAAGACGGCCGGCTCAGTTGGTTTGTGTTCGTTGTGCGGCTGGACGACCGCTATACCCGCGCGGACCGCGATCAGGTGCTGCGCGGGATGCGTGAGGCGGGCATCGGGTGCAGCAATTATTTCCCACCGATTCACTTGCAGCCGGCCTATGTCGAGCGATTCGGGTATCGCAGCGGGATGTTTCCTGTCACGGAGCATGTCGCCGATCGGACACTGGCGCTACCCTTTTTCAATGCGCTGACGGGTTCGCAGATCGACGAGGTCGCCGATACGTTAGCGCGGCAACTGAAACGGTTGAGGGAACGGCGGTGAAGTCGATTGTTCTGAACATTGCGCGTGAGATTTCGAGCCGATACGGACAGCAGATCATCCGGCATCGGCTGCCGTTGGTTGTCGGCGCCCAACTCGTTCTCATTCTGATCGCCAACCTGTCGGCCTTCGTCTTCCGATTTGAAGGCGATATTCCGTCCTTTTATCGGGACCTCGCCTTTGCTGCGCTCCCGCTCGTTGTGGCGGTCTACGCGGCCGGCATGTGGATGTTCGGACTGTTTCGCGGCCTGTGGCGCTATGTGGGCCTCCATGACTTGGGCAATATCTTGTGGGCATCCATTTTAAGTACTGTGGTCTTCTACGGGATTGTCAGGGGAGGGCTTGGTTGGATTGAATATCCGCGCTCGGTGATTGTATTGACGGGGATGTTGTCCTGTGGATTTTTAGCCGGCATCCGTCTGGCTGTACGTTGGTTCCGTGAATGGCTTCAAATTGTCGGGCCGACGGCCCGCAGGGTCTTGATCGTGGGCGCCGGGAACGCCGGTGAGCTGCTCGCGCGGGATCTTCAAGCCAACCCCGGGTATAACTACAGGCCGGTCGCGTTCGTTGATGATGACTCTGTGAAACAAAACGTGATGATTCACGGAATTCCGGTGCTCGGGATGATTGCTGATATCCAACGCGTGATCCAGTCCGTTGAAGGTCAGGAGATCATTATTGCGATACCCTCTGCGACGCCGAAGCTGATGCAGCGCATCCTGGCAGCTGCTGAAGGCTGTCATCTACCGATTAAGACCTTGCCCAACAACAAGCAATTGCTGGACAGTCATGTCTCAATACGGCAAGTCCATCCTATGAGCCTCGAGGATCTGCTTCAGCGGGAGCCGATCCAAACAGACTTGCAAGAGTTGCATCCGTTGCTGGAAGGGAAACGTGTTCTGGTGACAGGGGCCGGCGGGTCTATCGGTTCTGAACTTTGCCGGCAGATCGCGCGCTATCGGCCGGCTTCGCTGGTTCTCTTCGAGCGACACGAAAACAGCCTCTACGCGCTCGAACTGGAACTGCGTGAGATGTTTCCCCAGGTGAAGATCATGGCAGTTATCGGTGACACGACGAGCCGTGATCGGGTGGGAGAGGTGTTCAAGGCCTGTAGTCCGCAGTTAATTTTCCATGCCGCCGCTCACAAGCATGTCCCTTTGATGGAGCAGAACCCGGGAGAGGCCGTCAAGAACAACATCTTCGGGACTCGGATTGTTGGCGAGGCATCCATGGCCGCCGGGGTCGAACGATTTGTTCTGATCTCGACCGATAAGGCTGTCAATCCTTCCAACGTGATGGGGGCGACCAAGCGTATTGCGGAGTGCCTCGTGCAGAGGATGAATCAGCGAGGCTCCACACTTTTTACCGTGGTTCGCTTCGGGAATGTATTGGGCAGCAACGGCAGCGTGGTCCCGCTGTTTGCCGAACAAATCAGAAAGGGCGGTCCGGTTACCGTCACGCATCCAGAGATCAAACGGTACTTCATGACCATTCCAGAATCTGTTCAACTGATCCTCCAAGCCAGCGTGCGCGGCCAGGGTGGCGATGTGTTTGTGTTGGATATGGGTGAACAAATTCGATTGACGGATATGGCTCGAAACATGATCGTGCTCTCGGGTCTGGTGCCGGATCAGGACATCAAAATCACATACACCGGCCTGCGCGCGGGAGAAAAACTCTACGAAGAATTGTTCGAGCACGGGGAACGGGTGGAGCCGACTTCGCACGACAAGATCAAACGAGCCGTGAGCCAAATGCCCTTCGCCCAGGGTGAGCTGAATCGGCATCTGGAAGAACTAGACCGTTTGCTTCCGTGTAGCGATTCCGGCGTAGTGATCCGGAAATTGCAGATAATGCTATCCACCTATGCTCCCGAGGCAGGCAGCAGCGGGTAGGTAGGCCAGAATGGCGGGACCGTGAAGATCGTCATTGCTGCCTGGCACCTTCGCGATTTTAATGTGGGGCTCGGACGGTATTGCCGGGGGTTGATTGAGGCAATCGGGAGGGTGGACCGGGATAATCAGTACCAGATTCTAATGCCAGATGAATCCTATCAATTTCCTGAACGACACAATATCCGGTACCGCCCGATCCGGTTTCCGCTCTTCAGGCGACGGTTCTGGGAACAAATGGTGCCCTTGATCACCGGGCCCCACGATCTTCTGCATTTTCCCTACGATTCCTGCGTGGCGTGGAAGCGGGCGAAGTTTGTGACGACGATCCACGATGTCAAGCCCCTCGTCTTCCCCGAGCTCAATCCACGACGGAATCTGAACAGCGTCGTCGAGAGGATGCTGGTGGGGGACAAATGGAGGAAGATCGATCACATTGTGACGGATTCGGAAAGTTCTCGCCGCAACATTCTTGAACGATTGCCGGTTTCGCCGGATCGCCTCACGGTCATCTACCCCGGCATCGATCTCGAGCGCTTCCGCTCCGCTGATCCTCCAACCTCCAACCTCACACCTCGAACCTCAAACGGTGCATCCCAAACCTCCAACCTCCAACCTCCAACCAATTCAAGGCGCCCCTACGTTCTGTGCGTCGCCGGGGCCGACCCGACCAAGAATGTCGAGACGCTGGTTGAAGCGTTCGGCCGGTTGCCGCAGCCGGTGCGTGATGCACATGATCTCGTACTGGTCGGCGATTTTCGGCGACGCCCAGAACTGCGTGAGCGCGCTGCGTTCCTAGGCATTGAAAAACAGACGATCTTCCCTGGGGTCGTCGGTGACGATCGGCTGATCGAGTTGTACCAACAGGCGGCGCTGTTCGTCTTTCCATCCCGCTACGAAGGATTCGGGTTGCCGGTGCTGGAGGCGATGGCCTGCGGCTGTCCGGTCATCAGCTCCAACGCCTCGTCGCTGCCCGAAGTTGCCGGCGATGCGGCGGTCTTGGTGGATCCGATGGATGTGGAGGGGTTGTCCAAGGCGATGCAGCGGGTCCTGTCTGACCACATTCTTTCTGACGACCTACGGAAACGTGGTCCGGTTCGGGCCTCGCAGTTTACATGGGACCGGACAGCCCGCGAGATGGTCGCCGTTTATAAGAAAGTGGTAGAGGGGTAGAGGGGGATAAAGGGGTAGAGGGGCAAGAGGGGTAGAAGGGGTAAAGAGATAGAGAAAGAGAGGGGGAAAATGCATTGGAGGGAGTTGGAGGTTTGGAAACAAGCGCATGCTATGACCTTAGCGACGTACAAATTGACCGAATCATTTCCGGATATCGAAAGGTTTAGATTGACGGGTCAGCTCTGTCGCTCGGCTGCTTCTGTGCCAGCCAATATCGTTGAAGGCAATGCACGACAGTCGACCAGGGAGTACATTCAGTTTCTTGTTACGGCCCGGGCGAGTCTTGAGGAGACACGGTATTTTGCGCTGCTGGCGAAAGATCTGGGATACCTCGAGGCGCCTGAATACCAACGATTTGAAACGAGTGGTGAGTCCGTTAGTCGCATGCTCAATGCCATGGTGCGAACTTTGAGAAAGAAGGCAAATGCCTAGCGCTCCGACACTCTACCCCTTTACCTCTATATCCCTTTACACCTTGCAACAATGCGCATTCTAATCACCGGTGGAGCGGGCTTCTTGGGAAGCCACCTCTGCGAGCGACTGGTCAGCCAGGGGCATGCCGTGTTGTGCGTGGATAATTTCATCACCGGCCAGCCGGAGAACATTGCGCATTTAATGGGGTACGAGCGATTCAGCTTCTTAAAATACAACGTCTGTGATTACTTGCATGTGGACGGCCCACTCGATGCCGTGATGCATTTCGCGTCGCCGGCGAGCCCGCAGGACTATCTGGAATATCCCATTGCCACACTCAAGGTCGGCGCGCTCGGCACGCACAAGGCGTTGGGTCTGGCGAAAGCCAAGGAGGCGCGGTTTCTGCTGGCCAGCACGTCCGAGGTGTACGGCGACCCGCTCGTCAATCCGCAGCCTGAATCCTATTGGGGCAATGTCAACCCTATCAGTCCTCGCGGAGTCTACGACGAGGCCAAGCGGTTCGCCGAGGCGATGACGATGGCTTACCACCGATATCACGGCCTCGATACGCGCATTGTTCGAATTTTTAATACGTTCGGCCCGCGCATGCGGCCGAATGAC